>CAACWI010000337.1_pt1 | contig 79623 bp, 78 predicted proteins | sample 2275591 | NCBI WGS metagenome assembly CAACWI01 (sample SAMEA5312452, study PRJEB27640) | indoor metagenome | biome: indoor environment; feature: uncontrolled; material: polymer tiles stone | place: Germany | collected 2014-07-07
TCTTCTTCTTCAATCAGATCTTCATCTTCTAAAGAGAGAACTTCCCCAACCATTAATTCCGTACGACGAGCATCGGCATACTTACGTTTAACTTCATCCATCTCTTCGATTATAATGGTTTGCACTCGCTCTGGCTTGGACAATATATCCGCCAAATCAGCAATTAAAGCAATCAGCGCATCGTATTCAGATTGAATCTTATCACGTTCCAAACCAGTCAGACGGCGCAGACGCATGTCTAGTATCGCTTGACTTTGTCGCTCGGAAAGTTCGAAACGTTGCATCAACTCAGCTTGCGCAATCACATCAGTCTGACTCTTACGGATGATTGCAATGACTTCATCCAAGTGATCGAGGGCAATTAGTAAACCTTCTAAAATATGAGCTCGCGCTTCTGCCTTATCCTTATCAAACTGAGTTCGACGTGTAATAACTTCTTTTTGGTGAAGAATGTAATTGTCGATAATCTGACGAAGTGATAAAATCTTAGGAACGCCATTTTCAATCGCAAGCATGTTGAAACTAAAGTTAGTTTGTAAACTAGTTAGTTTAAACAGGTTATTTAAAATTACATTAGCTGACGCATCACGCCTTACTTCGATGACGAAGCGGACACCCTCACGGTTAGATTCATCACGGACTGCTGTAATCCCTTCGATACGTTTATCTTGAGCTAGACGAACAATGTGCTCATGAACTTTTGTTTTATTAACCCCATAAGGGAATTCAGTAACCACAATACGTTCACGTCCATTTTTAGTTGTTTCAATTTCAGTCCGAGAGCGTAGGACAATTGAACCACGTCCAGTATCATATGCTCTATGGATACCAGAACGACCCATTACCATGGCTCCTGTTGGGAAGTCAGGTCCAGGGATAACTTCCATTAAGTCACGAGTTGTAACTTCAGGATTTTCCATGACTAATTTAACGGCATCGATTGACTCACCCAAATTATGAGGAGGAATATTTGTCGCCATCCCAACAGCAATACCAGTTGCCCCATTAACTAATAAGTTAGGGAATCGAGCAGGTAAAACTAATGGTTCACGTTCACTACCATCATAGTTTTCTTGAAAGTCTACTGTGTTTTTATTAATATCACGAAGCATTTCAAGGGCAATTTTGCTCATTCTTGCTTCAGTATAACGTTGCGCAGCGGCACCGTCACCATCCATAGAACCGAAATTTCCGTGTCCATCAACAAGCATATGGCGGTATGACCACCATTGGGCCATTCTGACCATAGCTTCATAAATTGATGAATCGCCATGTGGATGGTATTTACCCATTACATCCCCGGTGATACGGGCCGATTTCTTATGGGGCTTATCCGGTGTTACACCTAGTTCATTCATTCCGTATAAAATACGACGATGAACTGGTTTCAACCCATCACGCACATCCGGCAAAGCTCTGGCCACGATTACACTCATGGCATAGTCAATGAAAGATGTTTTCATTTCCTTTGTCAGATTTACGTCAATTAAATTTCTATCTTGCATCTAAGGAATGCTCCTTTTCTAGTCCAAACTCTATTTAATTATAGCACAAAATCAATATTTTTGCGAATTGGAACCCCTTTCAGAAAACAATTTTCACTTTTTTCGTGATTTAAGTGACAAACAATTTTCAAAATGCTAAAATTAAGTTGTATGGGGCTTCCCTCTAAAAAAATTAAGGAGATGTTTAGAAATGACTTTAACTAAACAACATAAAAAAGTTATCTTGGTCGGTGATGGTGCCGTTGGTTCTTCATATGCATTTGCATTAGTAACACAAAATATCGCTCAAGAACTTGGAATTATTGATATTTTCAAAGAAAAAACTCAAGGTGATGCAGAAGATTTAAGCCACGCTCTTGCATTCACATCACCCAAAAAAATCTATGCAGCTGACTACTCAGACTGTCATGATGCTGACTTAGTAGTACTTACTGCTGGTGCTCCACAAAAACCAGGTGAAACTCGTCTTGACTTGGTTGAAAAAAACTTACGTATCAATAAAGAGGTCGTAACAGCAATCGTTGACTCAGGTTTCTCTGGTATCTTCTTAGTTGCTGCTAACCCAGTTGATGTCCTAACTTATTCTACTTGGAAATTCTCAGGATTCCCTAAAGAACGTGTTATCGGATCAGGTACTTCACTTGACTCAGCTCGTTTTCGTCAAGCTCTTTCAGATAAAATCGGTGTCGACGCTCGTTCTGTCCATGCTTATATCATGGGTGAACACGGTGACTCAGAATTTGCTGTTTGGTCACACGCTAACGTTGCCGGTGTTAAATTAGAACAATGGTTACAAGATAACCGCGACATCGACGAAGCAGGTCTTTTAGATCTCTTTATTTCAGTTCGTGATGCTGCTTATTCAATCATCAACAAAAAAGGTGCAACATTCTACGGAATCGCAGTTGCCTTAGCTCGTATTACCAAAGCTATCCTTGATGATGAAAATGCTGTACTTCCACTTTCTGTCTTCCAAGAAGGTCAATATGAAGGTGTAACTGATTGTTATATCGGTCAACCTGCTATCATTGGTGCATACGGTATTGTTCGTCCAGTAAACATTCCATTGAATGATGCTGAATTACAAAAAATGCAGGCTTCTGCAAAACAACTAAAAGCCATTATAGACGAAGCTTTCCAAAAAGAAGAATTCGCTTCAGCAGCTAAGAACTAATTAGAAAAGAACGACAATTAAAATTGTCGTTCTTTTTTTATCTCCTGTTATACCTTAGCATGGCGATGCCATCAGTGACAGTGGATTCTATCAGTTTTAATTTGTGTTCTTGGTCATTACCTTTGAATAAAGGTCGGCCTTTTCCGAGGATTGTTGGGATGATGCCAATAATGTACTGGTCTATCATATCATGATCGATCATCAATTGGACCAAATCAGCGCCTCCAAATAACCAAATTGGTCCGCCTTCTTCTGCTTTCAGGCTTTTAACATTTTCTAAAATAGATGAGGTAAAGTGAAGATTTGGTCTGTCCGAAAGTCTTTGCTGATGAGTTGCCACATAAAATTGTTTCATTTCATGATAGTCGATCATTTCCAGTGGGCAGTCATCATAGGCTTTGCGTCCCATTATAATCGTGTCACATGAGGCAAAAAAGCCTGAGTTATCAAATTGCAAGGGGGTATCAAATTGTTCTGTCCCATGCCCTTCAATCCAATCATAAGACCCATCCTCTCTTGCAATATAACCATCTAAGCTAATGGCGATATTTAAGACTAATTGCCTCATCTGTTCCTCATTTCTAGGGCTATTACTTAGCAGATAATGCCGCCATTGTAATGTAGTTGTATGGTTTATTAAAGTGTGGTAGGAAGAAGATATCCATTAAGGCTAATTTTTCAATTGTAACTTTTTCTTGGATGGCTAATGAGAACATGTGAATCCCCATAGAGATATCCTCTTTTGAAACCATTTGACAACCTAATACGACACGACTATCTTTGTCGTAGACAATTTTAATAGCCACTTCGTGGTTACCATGTTTGATAAATTCTGGCTTCTGTAAATCATTAAAACCAGTCTCTAATGCATTATACCCTGCATCTTTAGCTTTGGCTAGTGTCAATCCAGTCGAAACCATGTTCAACCCATAAATCGAAATACCATTTGAGCCTTGTACGCCTGCGCCCTCTAATTCATGTCCACAAGCATTATGAGCAGCAACAATACCTGTCCGGACTGCATTTGATGCTAGGGCGATGTAGTTAACATCTTGACGGGCGTTGTCATAGATAGTTGCACAATCGCCAATGGCAAATACGTCTTTCATACTTGTTTCTTGTTTTTTATCGACAATCCAAGCCCCATTTAGTAAGGTTGCTAATTTACCTTGACCAAGTGCTGTATTTGGTTTAAAACCAACAGCCATAATGACCATGTCGACATCAAAGCTTGCTTTATCTGTGACAATGCGTTCTACTTTGCCACTGCCTTCCACAGCCTTCAAGGTGTGGCCAAAGGCAAGTTGAATGCCATGATCCTCTAGGTTCTTACTCATGAGGTCTGTGAACTCGCGATCGTAATAACCACCCATACATGTTTCAGCGATGTCAACTAGAACAACTTCTTTACCTTTGCGTTGAAATGCCTCAGCTAGTTCAACACCAATGTAACCAGCTCCAACAACAGCAATTTTATCAAGTCCTGGTTTAGCCAGTTTCTCAATCACTTCAGCAGAGTTTTGGAAGAGTTTAACAAATTGTAAGTTTTCTAAAGTAGCCTTGAACTCAAGTGAATCTTTGACTAATTCTACTCCTTCGATTGGTGGAATAATTGGTTGTGATCCTGTAGCTAAAATCAATTTATCATATGATTCCTGATGCTCTTGACCATCTACTAAGGCTGTAACCACTTTTTGATCAAAATCAATGTTTAACACTGGTGATTCCATGTAAACTTTTGCACCCATTGATTCCAATTCTTCCTTGTCAGAATAAAAGAGTCCTTCTGGTCCATCAATCTGTTCACCAATCCATAATGCCATCCCACAACCAAGGAAAGAAATATTAGAATTTTGGTCAAAAGTGACAATTTCATTTTCTTTTCCGTAATTTGTTAACATTGTTTTAATGGAAGCTGTTCCTGCATGGTTGGTTCCAACAACGATAATTTTTGCCATATATATTGTTCCTCTTTTCACAATTTTTAGTTTAGGGCTAAATTATAGCATAGAAAAAAGCGTATACAAAAACATATGCTCACCGTTTCACAAGTTATAGACCATCACAAAATCCCTTTTACAAGGCATTATTCGGAAATAAGTGAATTCTTACACAAAAATATCGGTTAAATTTTGTGAATATCCTAACATTTTGAATTAGAAATATTTATTTTGTTCCGAAAATCAATTATCAAAAATTTATAAAAAAAATGACAAATCAATTTAGATTTGTCATTTCCGCTCTGCCATTTTTTAAAATAAAGACATGAATTCTATGAGATACAAATTAAAATGGACTTCTTGAGAATAATAGATATTCCCACCATTTTTATATAATTGACCACCTGAAATTAATGCTAAGGGATGATAATAAAAATAAGTTTCACCACTTGTGTTACCTAAACTTGGAGCTACAACTGTTTTAGAATATGTTTTGGCCAAAGGAATGGTATTTTTACCACCATGATTGGCAACATAATGAATATAAGCAGTCCCAAAATTATAGGCTTGCACAGCAGTCCATGAATCGACTTGGGCTTGCTCGGCTAATTCTAGATTATGTGATAAGAGTTTAATGCCATGGTTAATACTAGATTTACTATCAGTGATAGAATTTGTCCTTCCACTGCTACTTTCACTAGATTGCATGACATCTACTTCGCCACCCTTTGTCTCGGTGTAAATCATGGCGAGAACAAGGTTGACATTGGTATTTGTATTATTCTCAGCCAAGGTTTTCTCAACCATATCTTTATACTGTAGCACATTATGAACATTCTTATAGGTAATATATGCTTGAAAGACACAAAAAATGAAAACGACTAGAATAATAACACGTTTGAAAAATTTCAACATTTATTTATTCTTGATATCCTCTATATTTTTAATCAAGATTGAATAAGTTCCATCATCATTCATAATGAATTCAACAGAATCTGCATCTTGATAAACTGTATTTGGTACAATCAGTTCAATTCCATTTGAAAGTGACAGTTTTTGACTTTCAAATTTCTTTATTTGTCTGGAAGAATCAATATCACTCACCTGAATCGGTTCTGGAATACTCTCCTTAATTTGGTCAACAAAGGTTAACCTTGCAGTCAAATTATTATCAAAGAGTTGATCAGCCAATTTCTCAGGTGATAACTCTGCTTCTTCTTCTAAATTTTTATAAATGGCTGATTTGACTTTTGATTGAAAGGCAAAATCATCCTGATTAAAGTTTTCAGCAATCTTTTGCGCAGTCTGTTCTAGAGTCTTGATTGATTTTTTAACAGATTGTTCAGGTTTAACTTTTAACAAATTTTCTGAGAAATAATTCTCAAAGGATCCATTATGTTTAACCCTTTTTTCAATCAAGTAATAGGTATTGGATTGTACATTGATGACTAAAGCTTCATCTGGTGCTTGAGCTGCAGAAGGTAAGTTGTTTTGCGTAATACTAAAAGGATTCTCTTGGCTTTCAGCCATATGGGCAAAGCTTTCCTTCAATGCAATTCTTAAAAATGCAAAATAAGGTTGACCTTCTTTGTCAAATTGAAGAAAGACCAGATCATTTGTTTTCTGGTCTTCTGAAATCACAAACTCTTCTTTCCAAAGCTTAGCAACTTTTTGACTGGAGTCGATAAAATCATCTGTAATTAGCTCTCTAAAAATATTATCATTTTCAAACTGACCACGCTTTGCATCATCTGAAAAAACTTTAGCTAACTTTTTACGAAAATACTCATCAATTCTTGGTGTGATATTAACTAAACCCTCTGACAGAAAAAGTTCCGTATCATTTGGCGAGAATTGATGAATAGTAATTTTTTTAATATATATATCTAACATGATTATAGGTTTTCATACAATGGGAAGGCATCCGTAAGTGCACGAACATCTTGACGAACTTGTTCTAAAACTTCTGGCTTATCGTGATTAACAAGGGCAGTGATGATTAATTGGGCAATTTCTTGACAGGCTTTGACATCCATACCACGACTGGTAATAGCAGCGCAACCAATCCGAATTCCAGATGTCTTGAATGGTGACAAAGTTTCATAAGGAATTGAATTCTTATTAAGAGTGATGTTTACTTCATCAAGAAGATTTTGTGCTAATTTACCATTAGCAATAACCTTTGTCACATCTACTAAGAAGACATGGTTATCAGTTCCACCAGAAATCACACGGAAACTGTCATCGGCTTCAAAAACTGATGCCATTGCTGCTGTGTTATCAATGATAGCTTGGGCATAGTCCTTAAATGCAGGATCAAGAGCTTCTTTGAATGATACTGCTTTGGCAGCAATGACATGCTCAAGTGGACCACCTTGCATACCAGGGAAGACTGCAGAGTTAATTCTTTTAGCAATCACTTCATCGTTGGTAAGAATTAGTCCACCACGGGGACCTCTGAGTGTTTTATGCGTTGTGGATGTTGTAATATCTGCATATGGTACGGGACTTGGGTGAAGGCCTGCGGCAACTAATCCTGCAATATGAGCCATATCAACCATTAAATAAGCACCAACTTGGTCGGCAATTTGACGAAATTTAGCAAAGTCAATTGTGGGTGAATAAGCTGAAGCACCAGCAACAATTAATTTAGGATTAACATCTTTAGCTTGTTGTAAAATGGCTTCATAATCAAGCATTTCAGTTTCTTTGTCAACATTATAGCCAACAAAGTTATAAGTTTTACCTGAGAAGTTAACTGGTGAACCATGAGTTAAATGACCACCGGCGGCTAAATCCATGCCTAGGACAGTATCACCTACTTCAATTAAAGCTGTATAAGCGGCAGCATTTGCTTGACTTCCTGAGTGAGCTTGGACATTAGCAAATTTTGCACCAAATAATTCTTTAGCACGTTCAATAGCTAAATTTTCAACTACGTCAACATTTTCAGTACCACCATAATAACGGTTGCCTGGATACCCTTCAGCGTATTTGTTAGTCAAGACTGAGCCTTGAGCTTTCATGACTGCTTTTGAAACAACGTTTTCTGAGGCAATTAACTCAATGTTGTGTTCTTGTCTATCTTCTTCGGCATGAATAGCATCCCAAAGTTCTTTATCAAATTCTTGGTAGTTATCTTTATCAAAAATCATTTCCTTACCTCAATTCTTTCAAAAAGCGTTTTTGTATTTTATCTGATTTATAACCCAGATGCTGATAAAAAGCATGTGCTTCTTTGCGGCTATTTCCTGAGTTTAATCGAATATAGTTAATATTGTTCTTTTTAGCAATTTCTTCAATTGCTCTCATTAATTGGCCCCCAATACCTCGTCTTTGATAGTCTGGTAAGACAGCAAGTCCTAGAATATTATAAACCGTAGGTGCATAGGTAGTCTGGTAAAGTTGCATATGACAATAACCAATTACTAAATCAGGCATCTCATCAGTGTAACCTATTAGGATATGGTCATCATTCTTTAAGACAGCCTCTAAATGTTTTTGACACTCCTCTAAAGTAATGGCATATCCCAATGACTTTTCATTGATTACTTGTAACTGTGGTGCATCTTTAACACTAAGTTGTCTGATCATCAATCACCTCAAAATTCTAATTCAGGAACTACATCTAACAATTCTTCTTTAGTAATTGAACCTTGGCGTAAAATCTTAGCTTTTAATCCAGAGACGTCAATTATAGTCGAATCCTGCCCTGTTAAAGCAGCATCGTCAGAATAACCATCTACTTGATAATTAAATGCCTTCATAATTGCTTTAAAAGTTTTGCCACTGTCATCGCCCGAAATGTTTGCTGAGGGTCCAATAAGTGGACCCGTTTCTTTGATAATCTGACAAGTAACAGGATGATTTGGCATTCTAAAACCAACAGTAGTTTTACCCGAATTAATCCATGCAGGAACCTTCTGATTAGCCTTGAGAATAATAGTCAAGGGACCAGGCAAGAAGGCATTGACTAGCTTTTCTAAGTATGCTGGCTGACCCTGAGAATAATCAAGAATATCTTGATAGGAAGCAATATTTAAGTTCATTGCTTTATCTCTTGGCCTTTGTTTCAGCTGATATACATTATCAACTGCATTTTCATCCATTGCTTTGGCAAAAATACCATAGACAGTTTCAGTTGGTAAAACGACTGCTTGACCATTTTTAATTTGTTCTATCAGTTCCTTCATGATTGATTACTACCATCCTATCTTTTCCAAAATAATCTTGTAATAGTCTAACCCTGCATTGTGGAAAATTCGCCTCTGCTAATTCTTTCAAATCTTGACCTTGTTTATAGCCAATTTCAAAATAAATTGCACCATCTTCTGTCAAATAATGACTAGCCTGCTCCAAAATAGCTCTATAAATTGCCAAACCATTATCATCAGCAAACAAAGCTAAATGTGGCTCCGAATGCCAGACATTTAAACCAACTTCATCCTTATCCTCAAAAGCAATATAAGGTGGGTTAGATACAATAATATCGTACTTATCTAAAATATTACTAAACAGATCAGAATGCAACCAATTGATTTCTAAATCCAGTGCTCGTCCATTATCCTGCGCCAAGCTTAAGGCATCTAATGAAATATCAGCAGCATCAATCTGCCAGTTTGGTCTCTCTTTTTTTAAGCCTAGGGCGATTGCTCCGCTGCCTGTTCCGATATCAAGAACGCGAAGAGACTGGTCCGAGTACTCCTCAAGAATGAGTGAAACCAGTTCCTCCGTTTCCGGCCTAGGGATGAGCACCCGTTCATCAACTGACAGAATCAAATCTCGGAAATAGGCATTGCCAGTGATATACTGAGGGGAACGGTGAGTTTTTAATTGAGTCATGATTGACTGAAAGAGTTCTAAATCCCCAGTCGAAACTTCTTTGTTTTGATGAAGTAAATAATCTAAAGTTGACCATTTTTTTAATTCTTTAAAGACATAAATTAAATTTTCAGGATCTTCCCCGACAGCTTCCAATTGACTTTGGAGTTGACTTATGGTTTGTGCGTAATTCATTATTTATTGAGATCTTCTAATTTTTGGGTTTGATCATAAAGGACTAAGGCATCAACAATCTCATCCATTTTCCCAGATAAAATGGTGTCTAATTTTTGGAGAGTTAAACCAATCCGGTGATCTGTAACACGATTTTGTGGGAAATTATAAGTACGGATACGTTCTGAACGGTCACCAGTACCAATTGTTGATTTACGTTCAGCATCTTGCTCATCTTGGGCAATTTGCGCGAAGTGGTCAGCAACACGAGCGCGAATAATCTTGATCGCTTTATCTCGATTCTTTTGTTGGGTTCTTTCTTCTTGCATTTCAACTTTGATATTAGTTGGAATATGGACCATCCGAACGGCAGTTGCTACTTTATTGACGTTCTGTCCACCGGCACCTGAGGCATGGTAAATATCTACGCGCAAATCTTTGGGATCAATTTGGTAATCCACTTCTTCAACTTCTGGCATGATTAAAACTGTTGCAGTTGAAGTATGAACACGGCCTTGACTCTCTGTAACAGGGACACGTTGAACACGGTGAGCGCCTGATTCATATTTCAATTTTGAGTAAACTGATTGGCCAGAAACCATTGCAACTACTTCTTTAATCCCACCAACACCATTGTAAGTTGCTTCCATTACTTCAAAACGCCAGTTTTGACTTTCCGCAAACTTCTGGTACATGGTTAACAAATCCCCAGCAAATAGTGCAGCTTCATCACCACCAGCTGCACCACGAATTTCAAGGATGATATTTTTATCATCATTAGGGTCTTTTGGAAGTAAAAGAATTTTTAATTGTTCTTCATAAGTTTCTTTAGCCGCTTTTGATTCTTTTAGTTCTTCTCTTGCCATCTCTTCGATGTCAGAATCACCACCTGAATCTTTAATCATTTCTTCAGCGTCAGCGATTGCCTGAATAACATCTTTATACTTACGATAGACGTCGACTGTTTCACGTGTGCCTGCTTCTTCTTTTGATAATTCCATGAAGCGTTTGGTGTCAGAAACCACATCTGGGTCACTTAACAATTCTCCTAACTCTTCATAACGATCTTCGACAGCCTGTAACTGATCATATATGTTCATACTTTTGGGTGTCTCCTCTACTTTTCTTTATTAATCTTCTCTTAACATTGGTGGTTGGAAATAATGTTTACGACAAACCGGTATATAAGTTTCATTTCCACCGATTTGAATTTGCTCCCCAGCATAGACTGGAACACCATCTTTCATCCGAAGTTGCATTATAGCCTTTTTACTACAATATTGACAAATTGTCTTAATTTCCTCAATCTTATCAGCTAAAAGAAGTAGATATTTCGATCCTTCAAAAAGCTCATTTTGGAAATCATTTTTAAGACCAAAAGCCATAACTGGAACACCTAAATCATCTACCACACGGGCTAAATCATAAACATTTCCTTTGGACAAAAATTGGCACTCATCAATCAAGACACAATATGGTTTTTGAACTAAACCATCAACATATGCATAGATATCCATTTGATCATTGATGGGAATTGCTTGGCGCTTCATACCAATCCTACTGGAAACTATGCCAAAACCATCTCTTGTATCTAAAGAACTGGTCATGATAACAACAGGTTTGCCCTGCTCCTCATAATTGTGTGCTACTTTTAAAATCTCAATCGTCTTGCCAGAATTCATTGTCCCATACTTGTAGTATAATTGAGCCAAACTTAGGATCCTACCTTCTTTATTTATCTAAACTATTTTATCACAAAAGTCGTCTTTTGGCGATTGCCTTTGACCTTAAATGATTATTTAAAAACGTTTACATTGTTTTTCATTTTTAGCTATAAAAAGCTGAAATCACTAGGCAATAGGATATGAAAATGGTAAAATATAGAAAGAAAGAAGGAGACAATAATGCCATTTGTAACTATTGATTTATTTGAAGGTCGTACACAAGAACAAAAGATTCAATTAGCTCGTGAAGTCACTGATGTTGTTTCTCGTATTGCGAAAGCACCAAAAGAAAATATTCATATTATGATTAATGATATGCCAGAAGGAACTTACTTCCCAGCTGGTGAGATGAAATTAAAAAACTAAAATTTTTGGGGGCTTCTATGCCCCTTTTATATATTCTGGCCACTTAAACTAGAAAGGATATCAAATGATTGCCAAAGAAAAATTACGTATGATGGGAACCATCATTGATATAGAAATTAATTCTCAAAACGCTGACCAACAAATGGTCACTGTCTGTCAATTATTAGAGACCTACAAAAATCGTTTTAGTGCCAATGATGACGATTCGGAGTTAATGGCAATTAATCATGCGGCCGGTAAAGAACCTGTTTCTGTCCATCCCGATCTCTATGAACTAATTGAAATTGGAAAAGAAAACAGTTTTGGCGATTCTAATAATCTCAATATTGCCATCGGTCCACTAGTGCAAACATGGCGAATTGGTTTTTCCGATGCTAATTTACCTGAAGATGATAATATCCAAGAGGTCCTAGCACTTACTAATCCAAATAATATCCAGCTATTTCCTAAAACTAAGTCTGTTTTTCTTACTAAAGAAGGAATGAAAATTGACTTAGGAGCTTTAGCCAAGGGTTATATAGCTGATAAAATTATGAATTTTCTAATTGAGGATGGCATTTATTCTGCCTTATTAAATCTAGGTGGAAATGTCTTAGTTCATGGTAAAAATAAAAACAGACCCGATGGTCGTTTCTATATTGGTATTCAAAATCCTGGTAAAAAACGAGGTGTTAATCTAGGCATAGTCAAAATTGAGAATCAATCAGTTGTGACATCAGGTGTTTATGAACGTCACTTAACAGTCAACGACAAAGATTATCATCATATATTTGACCGTGAAACTGGTTATCCCATTGAAACTGATATGGCAAGCCTAACTATTATTGCGGAAAAGTCCTTGGATTGTGAAATCTGGACGACACGTCTTTTTGGCCTAAATCCAATGCAAGCATTTCATATCATCAATGGCTTATCTGGTGTTGAAGGTATAATTGTTACTACTCATGGAACCTTGGCCAAAACCGACGGTCTTAAAAGTAATTTCCACTACTTATATTAAAGAAAAAAGCTCAGTTATGAACTGAGCTTTTTGGTTTATTTGTGATTTTTGTTAAAGACAAGATTTAAAACTACGGCTGTTACTGTTGCAATGACAATTCCGTTTGTAAGGAACATGTTAGCTGTTGATGGTAAACTTACAAATAAGTTAGTCCCATTGAATCCGACACCTGCTGAGATCGATACCGCTGCGATAATGAAATTATGTTCATTGCCCGCAAAATCGACACGGTTTAACATTTGCATTCCTTGAAGTGCAACCATTCCAAATAGAACTAACATTGCGCCACCAAGTACTGGGCTTGGAATCATTTGAGCAAGGGCACCAAATTTTGGCAAAAGACCAATGACAATCAAGAAGATTGCTGTGTAGTATATTGGTCGGCGAGTTTTTATGCCTGATAGACGGACAAGTCCAACATTTTGTGAGAAACCAGTGTAAGGGAAGGTGTTGAAAAGTCCGCCAAGTAAGACAGCCATACCTTCAGCACGGTATCCATTACGTAAACGTGTGCTATCAAGTGTATCACCAGTAATGTCAGATAAAGCAAGGTACACACCTGTTGATTCAACCATTGAGACAATAGCAATGATACACATCATGACAATTGATGTGATTTCAAATTTAGGCGCTCCAAAGTAAAATGGTGTTGGAATATGAAGCCATGGCGCACTAGCCACTGCTGAAGTATCAACGAGACCCATGGAAGCAGCAATAATTGTTCCTGAGATCAAACCAATTAAAATGGCAATTGATTTAATAAAGCCAGTCGCAAATTTTTGAATAGCAAGAATAATGAAGATTGTGGCGAAAGCTAAAATAATACTTTGTCCTGTTGGTTTAGGAGTATTGTTACCCATATTACCCATTGCCACTGGAATTAAAGACAAGCCAATTGTTGTAATAACTGAACCCGTTACAATTGGAGGGAAGAACCGTGCAACTTTTGAAAAGATGCCTGCAATTAAGATAACAAAGATACCTGAAGCAATTAAGGCACCAAACATAGCTCCTGAACCTTGGTGTGCACCAATAATAGATAAAGGTGCAACTGATTGGAAGGCACAGCCTAAAACGACTGGTAAGCCGACACCGAACTGCTTATTTAGTTGCAATTGCAAAAATGTCGCAACCCCACACATAAAAATGTCAGTTGAAATTAAGTAAGTTAATTCTTTTGCAGAATAACCTAGGGCTCCTGCAATCATGATGGGAACTAAAATTGAACCAGCATACATGGATAAAAGATGCTGCAAGCCTAAAACGGCTGATTGTGAGTGTGAGTGTTGCTCTGTACTTGACATTATGCGTCTGCCTCCATAAAGTTTAATTTACCATTGTCAAAGTTTTTGATACGTGCCAACGAGGTAACCCTAACACCTTGGTTTTCAATGACTTGACGTCCATCTTGGAATGATTTTTCAATCACAATACCAACGCCTGCAATCGATGCACCGGCTTGGCTAATAATTTCAATCAGACCTTTGGCAGCTTGGCCATTGGCCAAAAAATCATCGATAATCAAGACTTTGTCATTGCTATTTAAGAAACGCCCTGCAATTGAAACCGTACTAGTGACTTGTTTAGTAAATGAATAAACTTCTGCTGTTAAAATACCTTCAGTCATAGTAATGTTTTTATGCTTTTTAGCAAAGATCATTGGAACATCTAAAGCTTCAGCAACATAAACAGCTGGAGCAATACCAGATGCTTCAATTGTAACGACCTTAGTAATTCCTGCATCAGCATAGGCTTTTGCGAAAACATTCCCAATTTCTTTCATCAATTTGTAATCAACTTGGTGAGTCAAAAAGCTATCAACTTTTAAAATGTTTTCGCCTAGGATGTTACCGTCTTTAATCATACGGTCTTCAAGTAGTTTCATAAAAATCCTTTCTTAAAAAGCAAAAAAAGCTCGCCGCAAAGCAAAAGGGAAAAACCCTTTGCTTTGCAAGGTTAGAAACCAAGCAAGCTTTTTAAGCTCACTTATTGTTAGACATTACGGTGTCTTGTAGAAACACTGCGCCAATTCACAGTATAAATAAGTAATATATTTTATTAGTTATAAATGTAATACAATATAGTCTACACTAGAATAGTCTACTTTGCAATAGCAATTATATCTGATCACCATTCCAGATAGAATTTTTAACGATAACATAGTCAACACGACGAAGTCCATCCAAATCAGTACCACCAGCATATGAGATTGAAGACTGCAAGTCCTGACGCATTTCAATCAAAGTATCTGCTAAATGACCTTTTGTTGGTAAGAGAATTTTCTTACCTTCAACGTTTTTATGTTCACCTTTTTGGTATTCTGACGCTGAACCATAATATTCTTTAAATGATTCCCCATCAATTTCAACTGTTTTACCAGGACTTTCAACATGTCCAGCAAATAATGAACCAATCATGACCATTGTTGCACCAAAACGAATTGATTTAGCAATGTCACCGTGTGTGCGGATTCCGCCGTCAGCAATAATTGGTTTTCGAGCAGCTTTAGCACACCAACGAAGAGCAGCTAATTGCCATCCACCAGTTCCAAAACCTGTTTTAACTTTTGTGATACATACTTTACCTGGGCCAATACCAACTTTAGTAGCATCAGCACCAGCATTTTCTAATTCACGAACTGCTTCAGGAGTTCCGACATTTCCAGCAATAACAAAAGTTTCTGGTAATTCTTTTTTGATGTGTTTTATCATATCAATAACACTGTTAGCATGACCATGGGCAATATCAATCGTAATGAATTCTGGGGCATCATCTTTAAGGGATGTTACAAAATCATACTCATAAGTTTTAACACCTACAGAGATTGAAGCAATTAAATCTTGCTCATGCATGCGTTTAATAAAAGGTTTTCTACTTGCTTCGTCAAAACGATGCATAATATAAAAATAACCATTTTTTGCAAATTGTTCTGCGATAGATTCGTCCATAATTGTCTGCATATTTGCAGGAATTACTGGCAATTTAAATGTGTACTTACCAAGTTTAACACTTGTATCTGCTTCTGAGCGACTGTTGATGATACATTTGTTAGGTATCAATTGGATATCTTCATAATCAAATACAGGCATGTCATTAAACATAAGGTTTCTCCTTTTGAAAGCAATCTAGGACTACTTTTCTCTTTAAAATGACCATCCTATGACCTCTTGTTAAAGAGGCATCGCTAGGTAAAAAACTTACCCTTCCTCATAGTAGTTTATACTTACGTTATTTTTTTGTCAAATTATTTTAAAAAATTTATATTAACGTTCAAAAATTATAAAAAATCTAGCTCAATTGAACTAGACCAAAATAACAAACAATACTGGTTAATCGCTCAAATCCTGTCCGTTTGATGCAATTACTTTTTTATACCAATAGAATGAATCTTTTCTATAACGTTTTTGCGTTTTCAAATCAAACTCATCACGGTCAACATAAATGAAGCCATAACGTTTTTTAATACCTTCGTGAGTTGAAATTAAATCTATAGCTGACCATGGGTTGTATCCAAGCATTTCAACACCATCAGAAATCCCTTCTTGAATTTGCGCAATATGGGCACGTAAATACTCGATACGATATGGATCATGGATTTTCCCATCTTCTGTAAGGCTATCGTATGCACCCAAGCCATTTTCGGTTACTAAGAGTGGTAATTGGTATCGGTCATAAATCGTACGAAGAGTTGCACGGAAACCAATAGGGTCAATTTCCCATCCGAACTCAGTTTTAGGCAAGTTAGGATTAGATACTGCACGGTAGTAACCAGGTTCAGTCAACATTTTTTGTTGGTCAGACTCTTCTTCTCCCAATGCGAAGTCTTCTGCACAATATTCAACTGTCGATGAATTGTAGTAGTTGAAAGCAATGAAGTCAGGTTTAGCATTTTTCAGAGCTTCTGCATCACCGTCTCTAAATGTTGGTTGTGCATCATGGTGTTCAAGATATGCCCAAACCAAATTGTTATAACGTCCATGCACAGCCATGTCCAAATAGAGCCAGTTACGGATAGCATTGGCATTTTGTGATGCAATCACATCTTCTGGTTTATTAGTGTTAGCATAGATTAGTGAGATGTTTGGAGCAGGACCAATTTTTGCATCGGGCAACATATCATGACACATTACCATTGCTTTAGCTTGTGCTACTAATTGGTAGTGGTTTTGTTGGTAGATTTCACGTTTGATATTTGTTGTACCTTCTGGTAAGAACAAAGTACCAATAACTGGACCAGCTAAAGTAAGGACGTTTTGTTCATTGATTGTTAGCCAATATTTAACACGATCGCCAAAGCTTTCAAACATTAATTTAGCAAACTCTAAGAACCATTCAACGGAATCAGGATTTCCCCATGAGCCACGATTATCAAGAGCTGCAGGCATATCAAAGTGGAACATTGTTACAATTGGTTGAATGTCATATTTAAGACATTCATCAATTAATTGATTATAAAATTCGACACCTTCTTGGTTAACACGACCGGTTCCTTCAGGAAGTAGGCGAGACCAAGAAATAGAAAAACGATAAGATTTGAAGCCCATTTCTGCCATAAGGGCGATGTCTTCTTTAAAATGATGGTAATGATCGACTGAAACAGATAAGTCTGACGTTCCTTCTGGAATTTCTTTGACATCTTGACATGAAGGGCCTTTACCATGTTCTAAGGCTGCTCCTTCAACTTGATAAGCTGATGTAGAGGCACCCCAGAAAAAGTCCTCTGGAAATGGTTTTAAAGTTTTATGAAACATGTGGTCGTCTCCTTTTATGTGATTACTGATATTATATCTTGCTTTCAAGATTAAATCTAATGATATACAAGGCTTTCATAATATTATCCTATGGTAATAAAAAAAAGAGCTATCTAGCTCTTTTTTATTTTACTTAATCAATTTTTCTTTAACAAGGTAATCATGTGCTACTTTACTAGCATCTTTTCCTTGAACAGAAACCTGGTAATTCATTTTTTGCATTTCTTCCTCAGTAATTTTACCTGATAACTTATTGAGGATTTCCTTAATTTCGGGGTGCTTCTTAACTAGTTCTCCTTTCATCAAAGGAGCCCCTTGGTATGGAGGAAACAGATGTTTATCATCTTCAAGAACTTGCAATTTATACTTAGTCAATTCAGCATCTGTCGAGTAGGCATCCGTAACTTGAATCTTGCCCGACTCAATGGCTTGATAACGCAAAGCTGGCTCCATTGTTGACACTTGTAAATTCAACCCATACACATCTTGCAACCCCTTGTTCCCATCAGGACGGTCCTTAAATTCCAAAGTAAAACCAGCTTTTAATTCAGATTGATATTTTTTCAGATCAGAAATTGTCTTAATCTTCTTTTCTTGTGCTAGCTTTTGCGGAATAGCTACCGCATAAGTATTTTGGTATCGGAATGGTTTCAAGAAAGCCAGTTGATCTTGTTTAGCAATTCCATCTTTTGCATCATAATAAACTGTTTTAGGATTGTTAGATAAAGCAGGCTTTTTATTGAGCAGACTTGATGTAATGGTACCAGTGAATTCAGGATAGATATCAATGTCACCAGACTTAACAGCTTGATATAGGAAAGTTGTTTTACCAAAATTAGGTTTTAACTCAACGTTTAAGTCAGATTGATCTTCAATCATTTCTTTATAGATATTGATGAGAATCTCTGGCTCGGCGCCTAATTTACCAGCAATTGTAATGGTATCGGATTTCTTACCAATAGAATTAACAATGCTTGGTAAATATGATGAAAATAAACCAAGAACAATAACGGTAAAAGCATAGATAATTTTCTTGAGTGAAGCTTTTTCAAGATATTGCAAAATGGTATTAAATAAGATAGCTAAGATTGCTGAAGAAATAGCACCAATTAAAATCAGGTTCGGATTATTTCGGTCAATCCCCAAAAGGATAAAGGATCCGAGTCCACCTGCACCAATTAAAGCAGCTAAGGTAGCTGTCCCAATAATCATAACAGCAGATGTACGGACACCAGACATGATAACTGGCATAGCTATTGGAATTTCAAATTTTTTCAGTCTCTCCAATTTGGTCATCCCGAAGGCTGTCCCTGCTTCTACCAGACTTGGTTCAATCCCATTTAAACCAGTAATCGTATTTTGGACAATTGGGAAAATGGCATAAATAACTAAAGCTGTTACTGCAGGCACTGTACCAATCCCCATCAGTGGAATAAACAAACCAAGTAATGCTAATGAGGGAATAGTCTGGAAGATACCTGTAATTTGTATAACTATATCTGACCATCGTTTACTTTTACTGAGCAAACTTGCTAATGGGATACCAATTATAATAGCAATCAAAAGTGCTACTAGTGAAATTTGTAAATGTTCGAGTAAGGCTTTGGTCCATTCACCAAATCTGTCTTGGAAGGTCATTAATAAATTAGTCATTCTCATCACCTCCGAAAAGACTGGCTACAAAATCATTAGCTGGATTAGCAATGATTGCTTCTGGTGTATCCACTTGGATAATTTTTCCTTTATCTAAAATAGCAACGCGATCACCTAATTTGATAGCCTCCTTAATATCATGCGTAACAAAAACAATCGTCATATCAAACTCACGATGTAAATCTAACATTAAATCTTGTAATTGTTTTTTGGAGATAGGATCCAAAGCAGAAAACGGTTCATCCATTAACAGAATTCTAGGATAAGAAATGATAGCACGCACTATACCAACCCGTTGTTGTTCACCACCTGACAGATCTTTTGGATAACGATCCATGTATTCTTCTGGATTAAGGCCAACCTTAGATAAGAATTCTTTTGTTTTAGTTGAAATTTCTGCTTCTGTCCACTTCTTCATTTCCGGCACAAGGGCAATATTTTCAGCCACTGTCAGATTTGGAAAGAGGGCAATCTGTTGCAATACATAGCCCATCGACAAACGCATTTCCCTTAAATCATAATCTTTCTGTGGTTTTTTATTAAGAAGAATTTCCCCCGAACTCGGCTCAATTAAACAATTAATCATTTTCAACAAAGTTGTTTTACCAGAACCAGATGATCCGACTAAAACATAAAATTCTCGATCATTGACTTGAAAGCTTTGCTCATGTAGAACTGCTGTGTCACCAAATACTTTTGATACTTTATTAAATCGAATCATAAATTCTCCATTTCTTTAACTAAATAAGTTGTATATTTTTTCAGTAGTTTAACAAACTGTTCCCTTTCTTCAACAGCTAAGGAGGCAATTGCTACTAGTTCAATTTTTTCCATAGGAATAATGATTTTTGAGCAAAAACATTCCCCTTTGCAGTTAGCATGATGACTTTTTGTCGTCGATCATCTTCATATTCCTGCATCGTAACATAACCTTTTTGAAGCCAAGTTTTGATTGTTGCATTTATGACTTGCTTAGTTGACAAAGTCCTATTACTCAAATATTTTTGAGTTACACCTTTGGGATTATTATAAATCCATAATAAGATTTGTAAACTTTTACCTTGCAAACCATGTTGTCTAGCATACAATTCGTAAATACTCTTATAACTATCAAAAGATTTAACTAATTCCCTGGACATTTTTGTTAATTCCATAATTTATCTCCTATACTAAAACTACTGCTTTTCCAAATCCTTTGTCTCCTTCAATAAAGATATGTGCATCCGCAACTTCCTCTAATTTGAAAACTTTCGGTTTTGGAATGGTTACCTTATTATCATCGACATAATCTAATAATTCTTGAATTTGTAATTGTGAGACATTTCCAGAGTAGAAAGTTGTTAAATAGATATTATTAGATAAAGCCACTATTGGATCGAATTCCTCTAGATACCACTGATAACCCAGTTGCCCACAAGAACAAATGATACCTCCCTTAGACATGTGACTAATACTATTATTTATTGTTTTTGGCCCAACTAATTCTAGAACTTTTGTAAATAATAAATCTGTTTGTAGTTTACCATCTTGATCAAAAATGATTTGGTCATAGCCTAGTTCTAATAGTTGTTTTTCTTTGGTTATAGATCTGACACTAGCGATGACTTTTATTTTGGGATATTTGGCTTTGACTAAATTTAAAAAAGCTATCCCAAGAGCAGATGCTCCTGCTCTGACTAATACGGTATCACCAGCTGAAATTTTCAACTGTTTCATCGCACCAAAGGCTGTATAAAAGGATTCAGGTAAACTAACCAATTGATCTAAAGGAAGTTGACTAGTAATTGGATAAATATGTTTATCGGGGATTAAGACATATTCAGCATAGGAACCATCATAAGCCCTCCCCATTTCGCCCATAATGGAAAGAATTAATTGTCCTTTTTCTAATGAACTATTAGAACTTGCTTCTTCCATAATTCCAACACATTCAATCCCTAATACTCTGGGGAAAGTGACATTAGGTGAAAAACCTTGTCTGGTAAAAATTTCAGAGCGATTTATCCCAAATCCAAGAATTTTTATCAGTGACCAGCCTTCTTTAACAGATGGTTTTGGTATTTGAACTAGTTTCAAAACCTCTGGTCCACCAGCTTTTGAAACTTGAATAGCTTTCATATGAACCTCCAATATTTTACCTTTAGTCTATAGTTTCATTAAAAATAAGTCAATTATTTTGACTATTTCATCCTTAGAAGTTGATAGATGATATTTACCAATTTTAGAAAGTTTATCAAATAAAAAAAGTCGGTGTTTTCACCGACTCTCATTATAGAAGTTCTAATTTTTCAAAAGCATTATAGAGACCATCTTCTTCTACATCATCTGTAATCATGTCTGCCATAGCTAATATTTCTGGGCCACCATTACCCATTGATACACCAATTTCACAAAACTCAAGCATTGGAATATCAATTTTTGCATCACCAAAAGCAATAGTGTCTTTTTTATCTTTTTGTAAATGTTTTAAAATAACATCAATAGCGTGAGCTTTGTTAATATCCTTAACACCTAGGTCACCAAAAAGAGCTGTTTCACCACGTCCACCCCAGGTGTTTGCTACAAGCTCAGAAAATTCTTCTTTTGAATCCAAATGATCTTGATAAGAATTTAGGATAAATGATACTTTATTTAAATCATCACGATAGAGTTCACAACCATAAACGAGACCATGCAAGGCATCTTCTGCTTCCATTCCTTGAACTTCCTCTTCGGTCTTACCTTTACGCATAACATAGGTACGCAATACCGGACGGGCAGCTTCTTTAAAGTTCTCACTGGCAAATAGCCCGTTGTTTGATTCCAAATAAAATTCTAAACCACGTTCATGTAACCAATCAACGATATGTTTAGCTTCTTTTTTAGAAATTAATTGGTGCATAATAACTTGTTCATGGTATTCAACATATGAACCATTGCCACCAATCATGCCGTCGATGCCCATATCCCAAATCTCATTTTGCATTTCTGCACGGCTCCGACCTGTACACACAAAAACAATATGACCATTTGCACGCGCTGCTTGAATAGCTTTAACTGCAGATTCCGGGATCTGGTTATGATAATCAACTAAAGTTCCATCAACATCTAAAAAGATAATTTTATTTGACATATTTCACCTCATATTTTTCTTAACTACATTATACTATGCTATAAAGATTTGATTCTAGGCTTTTAGTGTGAATTTATAATACTATCCTATGGTCATCTCCTCCGCTTAAAAAAAGAACAGTAGAATTGCTATTTCAGAAAAAAGTCGCTATCATTGTAGTATGATGAATCCTTACAATGTATTAGCACTGAATCCAAATCAAGATGCAGAGCTCGAATCACTATACAAAACTCTTGAAGAACATTTTTCTCATTTATTCCATCTTACCATATCTTCTACTTTTTCTATGGAAAAAAGCAGAGACTTCCAAGCAGTATTTCTACCTAAAAATGATGATAGGCTACTGCTTCCACAATTGATATTCAGTACAGCTGAGCTAAGCAATTCTCATTTGGTCTATAAAGAAAATTTAGTTGAGATGAAACAATTTTCAGCACTAAATGTTAAACTAACAAATTTTTATTTTACGATTGCAAATCAAATGATCAATGCTTATCCTTTTCAAGTCAGATTAGCTGACCAAACAGGAACAATTATTAGGCATAACCATCAATTTAATGGTAGCTTTTTCGAAGATGACAATCTAAAAATTGAATCTTGGATTCAAAAACAGTTGGTCAAACCAAATGGAATTGACCAGAAACACTTTTTATTACCTTCAGCATCGGCTGATCACATCTATTATCAATCCTATTATGCCTTAAAAGATGAGCAGGGCACCTACCTTGGAAGTTTGGATTATGTTCAGGATATAAAACCTATCTTGGCTGATTACTTGGAAGAAACAGCGCAAGCTATTGTGGGATGGTCTGATGTGACTTCTGGTCCTTCCATTTCTGATGATTTTTAAATTGCTCTGCAATTAGAAAAGCCTTAATCAAAGATTAAGGCTTTTTGTTATGAAATAGCTTTTCGATTTTTTAAGATAAGGATGTTAATAAAGGTAATGACGACAAAGACTAAAATAAAGTAGACTCCATTACGGGCTCCAAGGCTTTCGCCATTTACTTGACCACTGGCTTGTCCAATAGCAAAAAACTGAGAGGCAACGGCTGTCGCAAAGGCTCCTGCAAATTGTTGTAAAGTGTTTAAAACGCTGTTACCATCAGCTTCTAGGTTCTTTTCCAGTTTCGTAAGTGCAGATGTTATCATGTTACTTGCACCAACACCCATCCCCGCTTTAACTAGGATATCTGAAACTAACAAGAAGAGGGCTGATTTGCCCATCAAGGCAATCGTCATAAAAGCGAGTCCAATAATAGCAAGGGATAATCCCAAAACAAGTGGCTTAAAGGCACCCAGCCGATCTAAGATATGTCCTGATAGTGGGTAGAGGATTGCTGCTAAGATAGCACCAGGGAACATAAAGAGTCCAGCTTGTACTGAACTTAGGTTGAGGACAAGCTGCAAATGATTAGGCAAGATGAATGATAGAGCTAGAGGAATCATTTGATAGGTCAATACACCCAGTAATAGAATTAAGTAGGTTGTGTTCTTAAAGACTTGCAAATTCAATAACATTTTTTTCTTGTTGAAGAAATAAAACAAAACAAATGACAGCATGCTGACTATAAATAGGATCACTGAAAGTTTTTCAATAGATATCAATAAAGTTGATAAGGCAATCCCTAGTACACCAAATGCCAACCAATTGACTTTTTCAATTATCAGAACATCACGATTGGGAATTGATTTGAGACCAAAGAATGTAGATAAAAGGATTAGTGGAAAAAGTGTTACGAAAATCATTTGCCATCCCATGTAAGCCAGGATAATTCCCCCATAACTTGGTCCAATTGCTGGAGCTAATGAGGTAGTCATGGTCGCCACTCCCATCACTAACCCTCTTTTTTCAAATTCAACCCGACTCATGATGATATGAAAGAGCAATGGTAAGGCAATCCCAGTCCCCATTCCTTGAAGAATTCGACCAATCAGTAAAATTGATAAAGTAGGGGCAATACTGTCGATAGCCATACCAATTAAAAATAGACTATTAGCTAAAATAAAAATATAGCGTTCAGAGTAGTTCCTAATTAAATAAGCTGATAAGGGTACAATACATGCTACTGCTAGCAAATTAGCTGTGGTTAGCCACTGAATCGCAGCGGGTCCAACTGAAAATAGTGACATTAATTCTGGGAAAGTGACATTCATTGATGTTTCAATTAAGACACCACAGAAACTTAAAATAGCCGTGGAAATAATTGCTGGCATCACATGCCATTGTTTTGTATTCATAATTACCTCATTGAAGATTGATGTTTAAAAGTTATTAGAGCCAGACAAAAGGGTACTTGAATATATCTAAGCACCCATTTAATTGTTGCAATTAAAATTATATTTTCTGTCTGTCAAAGCTCTATCTATTTTATCAAATATCAGGACTAATGAAAAGTATCTTTTATTAATTTTTAATCTCTATGAACAGGTTGTGGTCCATAAGATTGACTTACTGGCATGATTTCGATGCGATTGATATTGACATGCTCTGGTTGACTTACAATCCAACTGACTGTATTAGCAATATCAATCGGTTGAATGGCATTAGCACCTTGATAAACAGCATCAACGCGGTTTTCATCACCATTGAAACGAACTGATGAAAATTCAGTTCCTTCACACAAACCTGGTTCAATATTAGTCACTCTAATTTTTGTACCAGCTAAATCAGCTCTAAGGTTTAGTGAAAATTGTTTAACAAAAGCCTTAGTCGCACCATAAATATTGCCACCAGGATAAGGGATAGTTCCAGCAGTTGATCCCAAATTAATGATCATCCCACTATTTCTGTCAACCATTTGAGGTAAAATTTGTCGTGTTAAATAGGTCAACCCGATGATGTTGGTATTTATCATCGTCATCCAATCTTCAAAATTAGCTTCATATGCTTTATCAAGTCCAATGGCTAAGCCAGCATTGTTGATTAATAAGTCAATTTGAGACCACTCTTCTGGAAGTGATTTTAAGACTTGGTCAATCATTTCTGTTTTTGTAATATCCATTTGAACAGGATATACTTTATCCTGACCAAAAATGGTTTGTAGTTCAGTTAATTTTTCCAAGCGACGGGCAGCGACGATAATGCGATAGCCATCTTCTATTAATTTTGTAACAATTGCTTTTCCAAAACCGGCTGAAGCTCCTGTAACTAAGGCAACTTTATTAGACATATCTTTCTCCTAATTTAAAAGAAAAGCGGATTGACCTCACAAGGAAATCAAGTCCACTCTATCTATTATTTGTTTTCTAAAGCTTGTGCAGCAGTAATAATACCTAATTTGTAGATATCTTCAGCACTAGATCCACGTGATAAATCATTTACAGGTTTATTTAAACCTTGTAAGATTGGTCCAATGGCATCAAACATACCTAAACGTTGTGCAATCTTGTAACCAATGTTTCCTGATTGTAAGTCTGGGAAGATAAATGTGTTAGCTTTACCAGCAACATCTGAATCTGGGGCTTTGATTGCTGCAGTTTCTGGAACAAAGGCAGCGTCGAATTGTAATTCACCATCTAAAGATAATTGTGGCGCTAATTCTTTAGCAATTTTGGTTGCTTCTGCTACTTTATCAACTTGAGGTGCTTTACCTGAACCTTTAGTTGAGAAGCTTAACATAGCAATTTTAGGTTCAATATCAAAAATTTTAGCTGTTTCAGCAGTGTTAACAGCAATTTCAGATAATTCTTGTGCATTTGGATCAATATTGATAGCACAGTCAGCAAAGATATAACGTTCGTTTGTGTTTTCACGGTTCATTAAGAATACACCTGATGTACGTGAAATACCTGGTTTTGTTTTAATGATTTGAAGAGCTGGACGAACAGTGTCAGCAGTTGAGTGAGCAGCTCCTGAAACCATACCATCAGCAAGACCCATTTTAACTAACATAACACCAAAATAGTTAACGTCTCTTAACATTTTGTCAGCATCTTCTAAAGTTGCTTTACCTTTACGAATTTCAACAAATTCAGCTTTCATTTGTTCAAATTCAGGATAAGATTCTGGATCCATAATGATATATTCTTGATCTTTGAATCCAAGTTGAGTAAGAATTGAATGTATTTCATCAGTTTTACCGAGGATGATTGGTTCTACAAGACCTTCAAATTTTAAACGCGCCGCTGCACGGACAACACGTTCGTCATTTCCTTCAGGAAATACGATTTTCATGTTTTTACCAACAACTTTTTCGCGTAATCCACCGAATAAACTTCTAATATTCATTTTTTCTATACCTCTTTTTATTTTTTCTGTAAATCTATGATAACGTTCTCAAAGTCATCTGTCAAATCAATTGCATGTTTACTTTCTTTTTCAGTAAAAGGATCATAAAAATTTAATGAGTGACAATGCAAGGCTTGCCTTGTAATACCAAGGTCTATCCGGCCTCCATAAAGGTCATCACCAAGGAGTGGAAAACCAATATGAGAAAAATGAACTCTGATTTGGTGAGTTCTTCCTGTATGTAGTTTGATGTCAACTAAATGGACATTTTCCGCAAAGCGTCCAACAACTTGGTATGTTGTTTTAGCATACTTGCCCATTGGATCAACTGCTCTAGTAATGATGCTATCTTTTGAACGACCAATTGGTGCAATAATCTCACCGCTATCTGGTAATTGTCCTGGGCCTGAGACCAATGCATAATAATGTTTATCAATAGACCGAGCCTGCAACTGCTTATCTAATCTAGCATGCGCATAGCCATGTTTTGCAAAGAGCATCAATCCACTTGTATCCCTGTCCAATCGAGTAACAATATGGACTTGTTTGTTGGGATAATCTTTTTCAATATAGTAAGCCTTAATAAAATTTGCAATAGTATTTGAATGAATAGCACTTGGAATACTGGCAAATCCAAAAGGTTTATTAATCACCAAAAAATGTTCATCTTCGTATACAATATCCAAAGGATGTGACACAGCTTCTAACTTTTCAAAAGGCAATTCATCTGGAATGTGGATAGTTACAATGTCATTAATATCTAATAAATAGGTGGCATTTTGTTCTTGCTCATTTACGAGAATCTTACCACCACGATATTTAACTTTAGCTAGTAGACCCTTGGAAACGTCATGCCCCTTCAAAAGTGTCTTTACTTTCGTCCGGCGGTCGGCTGTATAATCAAATCTCATGACTCAATTTCACCGATGAAGGCATCTTTAACCCTTTCCCAAAAACTTGTATGACTAGAAGTCGCAACAAAGTTAATTTTCTTTTCATCAATGAAATATTCAACTTTTGTAACGTTCTTTAAATTATAGGTTTTATTATCAATTGAAACAGTATAGATACCAGTTCTTTGCGGAACTAATTCGATTTTATCTTTCTTGGGAATAATCAAAGATGAACCTACAGTCCGAAAAACTAAATTATTCAAACTGGAAATTTCTGTTAATTGTAAAGCTTCAATTGTTGGATGAAGAATTGCACCGCCTAAGGACTTATTATAGGCTGTACTCCCTGTTGGAGTTGAAACCGATAAACCATCTCCACGGAAAGCTTCGAATCGAACATTATTAATAATTACATCTACTACCATTGTTTTTTCGATTCTTTTAATGGTTGCTTCATTCAAAGCACGCGCAGTTATCACACGTCCGTCTTCCAGTGAAATTTTTACTTTAAGAATTGGATAAGAGACTTTTTCACCCTTGTCCTTACGTAAGTTCTCAATTAATTTATCAACTTCGAAATCACGATAGTCTGTATAGAACCCAAGGTGACCGGTATGGACACCTACAAACCGTACCTTATCAAGTTCTTTTTCATACATATGAAAGGCAGAAAGGAGCATCCCATCTCCACCAATTGAAATAACGATATCCGGATTCTTTTTTGAGAGGTAGAAATCTGGATCATCTTTAAAAACAGAAAAAAGCTTTGAAGCGACACGCTTACTTTGGTATTTTCCATTAGCTATGATTGCTACACGAGTAGCTTTATCTGTATAATTCATCTGAGTCATCACTGTTTCCTACACCATCACTATAATTACGCGTAACTGGATCAAATAATAGCTGAGCTTCTCTGATATCTTCGCGAATTTTACGCATCTCTTCATCAAGCTCTAAAGCCATTTTTGCAGTTGTCGAAAGTCTTTTTTTAATTTCTTCTGGAAATTCACCTCGATATTTGTAATTCAATGAATGTTCAATTGTTGCCCAAAAGTTCATTGCAAGTGTTCTAATTTGAATCTCAGCTAAAACCTTCTTTTGGCCATCAATTGTATCAACTGGATATTCGACCACCACATGGTACGAACGGTATCCAGAGGATTTCATGTTGCGAATATAATCCCGTTCATAAACGATTGACATATCTTTTCTATGGCGTAAAAGATTCAATACCTCATCAATATCATCAACAAATTGAACCATAATTCGGAGACCAGCTATATCTTGAATATCTTGAGCAATGTTCTCTTCGAGGACGCCTCGTAATTGCATTTTTTCTTTAATACTTTCAACAGATTTGACACGACCTGTTACAAATTCTATTGGTGAATAGCGATTTTGTTTACGAAACTGCTTACGAATACCACGTAATTTTATCTTTAGTTCTCCAACCGTTTGGATGTATGGATCCAAAAATTCTTCCCAATCTAGAGGCACGTTGCCACTCCTTTCTTGTCAAAATTTCTTCTTTAATATAAAATTGAAATAACAATTAATTATAGCATAAAACGAAAGCAAAGGGAATTTGCATGACTAACCTAGAAATTGAATATAAAACACTGTTAACAAAGGATGAATATAATCGTTTGTTAGCAAAAATGTCGCACATTCAGCCTGTGACACAAACTAATTACTATATTGATACCCCTAATTTTGATTTAAAGAAACATAAAATGTCCTTGAGGATTCGAACTCTAGCTGATAAGGCTGAAATGACCCTTAAAGTCCCTGAAGAAGTTGGCAACCGTGAATATAATGTAAGTTTATCTAATAAACAAGCTAAATTTTTAATTAAGGATTTTTCCTTAACAGTTTCACCAATTAAAGAAATAATCGATGCTCTAGATATTGAGCAAGACCAATTAGCTTGTTTTGGTCACCTTACAACAGTCCGTCGTGAAACAGACACATCAATTGGTAAAATGGCTCTAGATTACAACCAATATGCTAACATTAAGGATTATGAGTTAGAGCTTGAAGTTGACCAAGCTGAAAAAGGTAAACAAGACTTTAATCAGTACTTAAATGATAATCAGATTTCTTTTAAATTTGCCAAAAGTAAAGTTGCACGATTTAGCAAAACTCTAAAAGACGAAAATTAATAGCTAAAAGACTGATTTTTTTCTCATTTTTTGATAGAATTAAAGTGTTGAAATTAATCTAGAATAGAATCAAAAATTTGACTACTATTCCTCATAACATAAGGAGCACAATCTCTAATGACTGAACGATATGCTGATAAGCAAATCAAATTATTTTCACTAACTTCAAATCTTCCAATTGCGGAAAAGATTGCTGAAGCGGCTGGTATTCCTTTAGGAAAACTTTCATCACGTCAATTTTCTGATGGTGAAATTATGATTAACATTGAAGAAACTGTACGAGGAGATGATATTTATATTATCCAATCAACAAGTTTCCCAGTTAATGATAACCTTTGGGAACTTTTAATTATGATTGATGCATGTAAACGTGCCTCTGCTAATACTGTCAATGTTGTATTACCATATTTTGGCTATTCTCGACAAGACCGTATTGCAAGTTCACGTGAACCAATTACAGCAAAACTTGTTGCTAATATGTTAACAAAAGCTGGAATTGATCGTGTTTTAACGCTTGACTTACATGCAGTTCAAGTTCAAGGGTTCTTCGATATTCCTGTAGATAACTTATTTACAATTCCACTATTTGCCAAAGAATATTGTAAACAAGGTTTATCAGGTAACGATGTTGTTGTTGTTAGTCCAAAAAATTCAGGTATTAAGCGAGCTCGCTCATTAGCTGAATATCTAGATTCCCCAATTGCTATTATTGACTATGCACAAGACGATTCTGAACGTGAACAAGGATTTATCATTGGTGATGTTGAAGGCAAAAAGGCCATTTTGATTGATGATATTTTAAACACAGGTAAAACTTTTGCGGAAGCTGCAAAAATTTTAGAACGTGGTGGAGCAACAGAAATATATGCTGTTTCAAGTCATGGACTTTTTGCTGGCGGAGCTGCTGATGTTTTAGAGGCTGCACCAATTAAAGAAATCCTTGTAACTGATTCTGTTAAAACAAAAAATCGTATCCCAAATAATGTTAAGTACATTTCTTCAAGTCAATTAATTGCAGATGCTATCATTAGAATTCATGAAAAAAAACCACTAAGCCCACTATTTGCTTTTGACTCAACTAAATAAAAAATAAAATGAAAAATAAACTAATCTATTTTGACAATGCAGCGACAACTGCACTAAGTAATTCAGTAATTGCTGCCATGACTTCGGTCATGGCTTCTAATTTTGGTAACCCATCTAGCATTCACTCTTTTGGCAGACTGGCCAATAAGACTTTAAGGGAATGTCGACAAGAGATTGCCAATTTACTCGATGTTCCAAGTCGTCAATTAATTTATACCTCAGGTGGTACTGAAAGTAATAACACGGCGATTAAAGGCTATGCATTAGCTCACCAAGATAAAGGTAAGCATATTATCACTACTGCCATTGAACATCATTCTGTTCTTCATACCATGGACTATCTTGAAAAGCGTTTTGGCTTTGAGATTACGTACCTAGAAGCAAAAGATGGGATTATCTCACTAGATGAATTTCAAAAAGCTCTGCGTCCAGACACTATTTTAGTTAGCATGATGTCAGCTAATAATGAAACTGGTGATCTTCTCCCAATTGCTGAAGTTGGTGACATCCTCAAAGATCACCAAGCCGTTTTTCATGTTGATGCTGTTCAAACCATGGGAAAAGTGCAACTATTCCCAAAAAATCTTGGAATTAATATGATGTCGGCTTCTGCCCATAAATTCCATGGACCAAAAGGAGTTGGTTTCCTTTATCAAGATGATGTTCTTTTTGATCCACTTCTACATGGCGGTGATCAGGAAGAAAAGAGACGCTCAAGTACTGAAAATTTAATTGGAATCGTTGGAATGACAAAAGCTCTTACTGATGCTTATCAAATGATGTCTGAAAATTATCAGCATGTTGAGCAACTTAAGGAACATCTTTTGGAACAATTGCAGGGCACTGCTTTTTATCTTAATAAGGGCAACAAATCCTTACCACATGTCATTAATCTGGGCTTTCCCGGACAAGTTAATGCCATGCTATTAACCCGCCTAGATCTGTCAGGAGTAGCAGTCTCAACTGGCTCTGCTTGTACTGCAGGAACGGTGGAACCAAGTCACGTTTTGGAAAGTTATTATGGGAAAGATGCTCATCAACTAATTGAATCACTTAGGATCAGTTTTTCAGACCAAAACACCATTGAGGAAGTTGATTTTCTAGTAGATGAAATAAAAAAAATAATAGGAGAATAGAATGGCTTTTGAAAAAGAAATTGCCTTAAAGGATTGCAAATATACTTATATCATCAGTCCAAAAGTAAAGAAATATACATTGCGTGATACAACTTTTAGTGAAACTAAAATTGGCCACTATGAATTAACTCGACTGTTAGAGGAAGTTCCAAATTCCGGTGAAGGTTTTCCTTTAAAAATCACAATCAATAAAGATTTAAGCTCTTTTAAATTAACTATCACAGACAAATCTGCTCTTCGTTTGGTCAACATCTTTAAGTCAGAAGATAACAAAATTATTCAAGATAAATTTTACTTTTTAATGGATAGTTTGGTAGAACGAGATATTTTTATCAAACAAGAAAATTAAGATTCTATAAGGAGAAATTAATGATTAAAGTCAGTTTTTTTAATGAAAGTAAACAAGAAAAAACAGTTTTATTTTCAGATTTTAAGGAATTTGAACGGGCTCAAGTCTCTTGTGATATTTCAACCCCTGATTACCATCCAGTTATTTCTGTAACTGTAGACGGACAAGAATTAGATTATCAGGGAACTTATGGAGACCTTTATTTTTATCTGCTTAAACGAAATGAAAAATAATAGTTTCACCAATTTTGATTTAACATGTCAAAATTGGTTTTTTTATACATATTTTATAAAATTTTTTAATTTTTACTGTATTTCAAATTTTAACGTTGTAATTTTCACAAAGTATTTGTTACAATAGTAACAGAATTATATCAGTCTATTATATTAAAGGAGCTACTACCGTGGTTATCGACAAATCTATTCCAAAAGCGACTGCAAAACGCTTATCCCTCTACTACCGAATATTTAAAAGATTTCATGCTGATCAAGTTGAAAAGGCGAGTTCAAAACAAATTGCAGATGCTATGGGTATCGACTCAGCAACTGTTCGTCGTGATTTCTCATATTTTGGTGAATTAGGCCGTCGTGGATTTGGCTATGATGTTACAAAATTAATGAACTTCTTCGCCGACCTACTTAATGACCACTCAACGACAAATGTCATCATTGTAGGGGTAGGTAATATCGGTCGGGCTTTACTACACTACCGTTTCCATGATCGCAATAAAATGCAAATTGCCATGGGCTTTGATACTGATGATAATCCAATTGTTGGAACATCAACTTCAGATGGTATTCCTATTTATGGTATTTCATCAATTAAAGAGCAGCTTAAAAACACAGAGATTGAAACTGCAATCCTAACTGTTCAAAGTGATCATGCACAAGAGGTTGCGGACCAACTTATTGCTTCAGGAATAAGAGGTATTCTTTGCTTCTCTCCAGTTCACTTAAATGTTCCTAAAGGAATTATTGTACAGTATGTGGACCTAACTAGTGAATTACAAACTTTACTTTACTTTATGAATCAAAACGATACATTATAGGAGTAAGCAAGACTAAGCCAATTATTGGCATTTCTGCCAATCAACGACTAAATACTGCTTTAGATGACCTGCCTTGGACCTATGCCTATGCAGGTTTTTTTGATGCAGTAATTAAATCAGACGCCATTCCACTACTTCTCCCTATTGGTGATGAGGAATTTGCTCAACACAATGTCTCCCTTATAGACAAAATTATCTTAATAGGTGGTCAAAATGTAGATCCTTCTTTTTACAAAGAAGAAAAAAATGCCTTCAATGATGATTTCTTCTATGAAAGAGATATCTATGAAATTGCCTTAATCAAAGAAGCTTTGAAGCAAGGTAAACCAATTTTTGGAATCTGTCGTGGCATGCAATTAATGAATGTTATCCTTGGTGGCACACTTAATCAAAATATACTAAATCATTGGCAAAATGGACCATCCTATTCTCAATACCACGAAATGGTAACTAAAAAGCACTCTTTTTTACAGGATATTTATAGTGAAATAGCTTTGATTAATTCATTTCATCACCAAAGTATTAAAGAACTTGGTAGAGGTCTGGAGATCATTGCTGTCAGACCCGAGACATAATACTGTAGAGGCTGTTATTTCAAGCAATCCAAAACTTAATTTCATTGGTGTTCAATGGCATCCTGAGCTACTTCAACAAAAATCAGATACTGATGTTCAGTTATTTAGTTATTTTATTAATACTTATTAATACTTATTAAAAAATTTGTGTATTTTCTCTGAAACTATAATATGTTTTCTTTCCAACGATGATGTGATCCAAACAGGTTATTCCAATTTGGTCGCATGATTGTTTTATTTTTTCAGTGAAATGAAAATCATTTTCACTTGGGTTCGTTAATCCAGAAGGATGATTATGGACAACAATTAAACTAGTTGCCATATTTTTACAGGCATAATGTAAGATTTCTCGAGGTTCTGCTATTGAGCGTTTCACACTCCCAATAAAGATGGTTTTTTCCTCAATTATCCGATTTTGGGTATCTAAATAAATAGTCATTAAGTGCTCTTGTTTTTTCTCTCCAAGCAGTTTAATCATCCGTTGAGCAACTTGATGGGATGACAAAAGTTGTCCTTCAATCTTTTCTTCACTTGCTTGAATCCGATTAGCTAATTCGATCATCGCTTTTATCTCAATTGATTTGACCTTTCCAATTCCTGCCAACTGTTGTAATTCTTGCAAAGATAACTTTTTAAAGTCAGATAGTTTATCTAATCCAGAAAGGATATGGGCAGATAATTCCATTACTGGTTTTTCTTTATTCCCAGTTCGCAATAGAATAGCTAATAATTCCTGATTACTTAGCATTTCAGCCCCTAGGCTGACAAGTCTTTCTCTTGGCATTAGTGATTCTTGTTCAATTTTAATGTTATACATATATTTTCTCCTTCTATCAAATTATTCGAAAAAAAACAGATTTCCTTAAGAAACCTGTTTTTTTTGAATAGCTTGTTTTTTTTCAACATTGTCCCGAATCATCTGATAGAAGGTTGCTGCTAAAGGAACAGCTACAACCATCCCAATAATTCCTTTTAATGATGCGCCAATTGTAATTGCTAACAATACCCACATCCCTGGAAGTTTGATAGAGCCACCAACTACACGTGGATAAATCAGATTACCTTCAAATTGTTGTAATACGACTAAGAAAACAACAAAAATAATAGCTTGAGTCATAGATTGCGTCATAATTAATATAAATCCAATAACTAACCCAATATAAGCACCTACAACCGGAATTAATGCTGTAAAAGCAACTAAGACACCAACTGTTGCCGCAAAAGGAATTTGCAAGATAAACATACCAAGTGCAGTTAAACTGCCTAAAATTATTGCTTCAATACTTTGTCCAACAAAGAAACCATGAAAGCGACTGTGAAGTAAGCCAACAAAATAATGAATCCGTTGTGCATAAATACCAGTGTATGTATCCACTAGTAAATTACCTTGACGGCATAATTGTTCTTTATTGGCCAAAACATAAAGTGAAAATACAAAACTGACAAATAAACTAATAACTGCTGATGCAATCATTGTTACTGAAGTTAAGATATTTGTAAATACTGATAATAATTGTTGTAGTAATTGGTGACTGTAGTTTGAAATTGTTTTTGTTATTTCAGAAACACCTCCAGCATATTTAATGGCTTTTGCAATCAATTGATTGTGACTTAAGTCATGAACCACTGTTTTAATAGATTCTGTGTCAAATTGAAGCATCAATGATAAACTAGCAATTAAATCTGGAATAACAATAGAAATAATCCAAGTTAAAAGTGTAAAGAAGGTTAAGTAAGCTAGAATCATTGAGATTGCCCTTTTTAAGCTAGCATATTTTTCTCCTTTTATCAGTCTACCTAAACCAGTTTCATAGGTGCTCATCACAATATTGACGACATAAGCTAAGGCTGCTCCATACAGGAAAGGTAAGCTAGTTCGATAAATGGTTTCTATTACATTTGAGCCCATCTCCCAATTTGATTTTATAGCATAACAGATTACAAATAGTAGGACTAAATTTAAGACCTGTTTTTTTTCAAATTTCATCATTACTCCTTTCCTATCATTATACACTATTTCTCTATATTAACTCGACAATTGGATTAAAAAGAAGCCGAATAATCGACTTCCAGTATTATAAAAAGACTAAGGACAATTTGTTAATCTAAATCAGTACCTTGACTTGCAATAACTTTTTTATACCAATCAAATGATTTTTTCTTAGTACGCTTTAAGGTTCCGTTTCCGTCATTGTCACGATCTACATAAATAAAGCCATAACGTTTTTTCATTTCACCTGTACCTGCTGAAACTAAGTCAATACAACCCCATGTTGTATAGCCCCATAACTCAACGCCATCGATATTAATAGCATCATTCATGGTTTGAATATGTTGACGAAGATAGTCAATACGGTAGTCATCTTCAATATCACCATTTTCATCAGGCGTATCAATAGCACCGAGTCCATTTTCAACTACAAACAGTGGTTTTTGATAACGATCCCAAATGGCATTCATTGTAATACGAAGTCCAAGTGGGTCAATCTGCCATCCCCATTCAGAAGAATCTAAGTAAGGATTTTTAATTGAAGCAAAGATATTTCCTTGTGTTTCCTCATTTACCTTTGGATCTCCTGAAGCAACACGACTTGAATAATAAGAGAATGAAATGAAGTCAACTGTATGTTCTTTTAACAAAGTTAAATCATCTTCAGTCATCTCAATATTCAAATTATCACGTTCAAATTTCTTCAAAGCATAATTTGGATAATAACCACGCGCCTGAACATCGATAAAGAAGTAATTTTCACGATCTTCTTTCATACCAGCCCAGTAATCTTTTGGATCACAAGTATTTGGGTAATATTGCCCAGCAGCTAACATACATCCGACCTTATTGTCAGGATCTATTTCATGAGCAATCTTAGTTGCTAAGGCTGACGCCACCAATTCATTATGGGCAGCTTGAAATTTTACTTCTTCCTTATTTTCGCCTTCTTCAAAACAAATACCTGCTCCCATAAATGGTGCATGAAGAATCATATTAATTTCGTTGAAAGTCAACCAGTATTTAACAAGACCTTTATAACGGTTAAAAATAACATGGCATAGGTTTCCGTAGAAATCAATCATCTTACGGTTACGCCATCCACCATATTCTTCAATTAAGTGCATTGGACAATCAAAGTGAGTGATTGTTACAAGCGGTTCAATACCATATTTACGGCACTCTTTAAAAACATTTTCATAGAATTCTAAACCTTTTTCATTTGGTTCAGTTTCATCACCATTAGGAAAAATACGTGACCAGCCAATTGACATACGGTACGTTTTAAAGCCCATTTCAGCAAATAAAGCTATATCTTCTTTGTAATGATGGTAGAAATCAATTGATTCTTTTGCTGGGTAAAAATAGCCATCTTCAAAGTCAAACATTTTTCTTTCACCAGCAATAATTGGGAAACGATCTTCACCAATTGGAACTAGGTCAACGTTAGCTAAACCACGTCCATCGACATCGTAAGCACCTTCACATTGATTGGCAGCTGTTGCACCTCCCCAAAGAAAATCTTTAGGAAATTTTGCTTGATTTGACATATTCTCTCCTTTTAAAATAAACTGGCCTAAGCCATAAAGACAACTAGTAAAGTATAAACCACTAGTGTGACAATAAGTGATAACGAAATAAAGGTTGCTGAAAAGAGTTCATCTTTTACAGACTTAAAGGCTGGCATAATAATTGCTGGCATGGCAAATCCTGTAGGACACATGAAATATAATAAAACAGCAATCTTAAATTCCTTGTTTTCCATTAGTACTGGAAATAGTAAGAAGAATCCAGCAATAATTAAACTATAGATAGCAACTCGAACCAATAAGAGTTTCCCAATTGACTTAAAAGTCTCTGGGTCAAATTGTAAGTCATATCCTAAAATAAAGAGTATAGTCCCAACAATTGGAGAGGTTGCTTTTTCAATTATGCCAAAGTAAGCATCTCCAAAGGGAGCATGACTAATTAACTGATTAAGATGAAAAGCGTTAGCTACTAAGCCAAGACCAATTGCAATTAAAAACGGATGGGTTATTGTAGAGATTGCTAATTCTTTTAGCGAAGCATTCGATGCACTTGCTTTGGATACCAAGATTGGTATAACCAAGAATGCTGTGGCTGCGCCAGCTAAGTCAAATATAACCGTATTACTGGAAACGCCGACGATGGACAAATATAAAGGCAAGGCAACACTTCCGCCTTCAACGGTCGGTAATAAGAAATGTGCAAAGTGTGCATGTGACTCCCCAATAAATCCTTTGAGCAGTTTTCCTAGGACCATTGCCAATTGAAATGCAATAAATATGTAGAGTACAATTGGAAAAGTAGATGCTTTGATTTCCGCTGACATGATGAGATGAAAAATCAGAATCGGAAACAGGATGGTGAAAATTAAGGCATTAGCTCCTGCCTTTTGATCTGCTGTTAACCACTGCTTATGTCTGGCTAAGTAGCCGAGAGTAAGCATGAAGAAAACAGGTGCTAATGTATTAAATGCTTGCATAAATGTTAAATTCTCCCTTTAATTATTTCTTTGGTAGACATACTCCTGGTCATATGGGTTATAAACTGATTGGACTTGGAAGTCTTTTCCATCATATGTAAACTCGAGTATGGAACAATTTGACATGCGTTTGTCTAAAGTTGGTGGCTGGATTGTTTTGTGACGATAAAATTGTGTAATCGACGCACCATGGCTGACCAATAAGTTAATGTCTGCTTCATCAGAATGGTCTAAAACCTCACGTATTGTTTTATCCATTCGTTCATAGACTTGAATATTTGATTCTCCCCCATAGGCTACAAAATAATCTCGATAGCCAGACCCGTCTTCTTTATGTAAATGCGGATTGAGGTATTCTTGATGACCTTCAAATGTTCCAAAATTCCATTCTTTCAACCCTTTTAAACGGATTAAATCTGTTCGACCACTAGCAATTTCGGCAGTGTCACAAGCTCGTTCTTGTGGTGAAGAATAAACGTGTGTAAAGCTAAGACAAAGTTCTTCAAAGTGTTCTTTGGCATTTTTAGCTTGTTCGACACCTAAATCTGTTAAGGGAGAATCACATGCTCCCTGAATACGACCTTGTACATTAAACAAAGTTTGACCATGACGCATTAAATAAAATCGTTTTAACAATCTAATTCTCCTTTTTATCAAAATAGAAAATTTTAAAATCCTGATCTGATTGGATAATCCGTTTAAATCTTAACTCATTATTCTCAAACTCGAATTCACAAATGGCACAATTCCCAATTCTATAACGGTGAGGGAATGGAATCATTAATTCTAAACTAAGTGCCCACATAGCACCACCATGGGTTACCATAAGCACTTTTTCTGCAGTTGACTGGACTAAAGTATCTATAATTGTTTCTTTGACGCGTTTTCCAACAGTATCTGCTGATTCACCACCATAAGGAACTAATAAGTCTTCAAAGGAATCAGCATCCGGATTTGATTTTGGCAAAAGCATTTCTGGTTGCGCTTCGAATGAACCAAAGTTCCACTCCTTCAACCCTTTTAATTGGACCACTGTTTGTTCAGATACTAATCTTGCTGTATCTGTCGCCCTCTCTTGAGTCGAAGAATAAACTTCGTCAAATGAGATATTATTCTTTAAAAAATAATCTTTGACTTGCAAAGCTTGTTGAATTCCTAATTCAGTCAAAGGAGAGTCACATGCCCCTTGAACTCTATCTTGGACATTAAACAATGTTTGACCATGCCTCATTAAATATAGCTTTTTTGTCATTTAATACTTTACCCTTCATATCTTCAAAAAATTTGTTCCTTCTTAAAGAACAAATTTTTCAACTAACTTACAGTATATTTCTTGCTTGGTTAGCAATGACATCTTTATACCAATAGAATGAATCCTTCTTATAACGGTCAAATGACCCATTTCCTTGGTCGTCAGCATCGACATAGACAAAACCATAGCGCTTAGACATTTCTGAAGTTGAAGCAGAAATTAAATCGATACAACCCCACATAGTATAGCCCATTAGTTCAACACCATCTTCAATGGCTTCATACATTTGTTCGATATGTTTTTGTAGGTAATCAATCCGATATGAATCGTGTACACTTCCATCTTCTTCAAGCTTATCTATGGCACCTAATCCATTTTCAACAATGAAGAGTGGAATTTGATAACGGTCATAAAGTTTATTTAAGGTTACGCGTAATCCAACAGGATCAATTTGCCAGCCCCAATCAGATGCTTCCAAGTAAGGGTTTGCTTCTCCAAGAATCAAATTACCACCGGTTTTTTGTTCATCAGTTTGGTTTTTAGGACTACGAGTGATTGAACTCATATAGTAAGAAAAACTCATAAATTCAACTGGATATTTTTCTAGAATTTCTTTATCGCCTTCTTCAATAATTAAGTTAATATTGTTTTCCTTGAAGAATCGTGTCATATAAGTTGGATATTTGCCACGAATTTGCACATCTGCAAAAAAGAGATTTTCATGATCTTTTTTGATTGCTTCCATTACATCATCTGGATGGCAAGTTGCAGGATATGATTCCATACGTGCAAGCATCATTCCAACTTTATTATTTGAGTCAATCTCATGAGCTCGTTTCGTTGCTAAGCTTGATGCAATAAATTGATGGTGAACAGCTTGGTACATTTCTTCTAAATCAAGTTTACCATCTTCAAATAATAAACCACCTGAAAGGTATCCAGTCATTCCAAGAATATTAATTTCATTGAAAGTCAACCAGTATTTTACTTTACCTTTATATCGATCAAAGACAGTTTCTGCATAATGAACGAAGAAATCAACAATTTTACGGTTTTTCCACCCACCATATTCTGTAACTAAGTGAATTGGAAATTCATAATGTGATAGAGTAACCAATGGTTCAATCCCATTCTTGTTTAACTCATCAAAGACTGCATCATAAAAAGCTAGTCCTTCTTCATTTGGTACTGTTTCATCACCTTTTGGGAAAATACGAGACCAAGCAATTGACATACGGTATGTTTTAAAGCCCATTTCGGCCATTAAAGCAATATCTTCTTTATAATGATGGTAAAAATCTGAACCCCAACGTTTTGGGTACAAACCTTCTTTATCATTTAAAGCAAAATCCAATTTTTCACGATTCATTGGTGTTAAAAATTCACTACCCATTGATTTACGATCTTTTGGATCAACAGCTCTAGAAGTATCTGAAGTTGCCGGACCACGTCCACCTTCGTTCCATGCACCCTCAATTTGATTAGCAGCTGTCGCACCACCCCATAAAAAATCTTTCGGAAATTCTCTAGCCATTTTCTAAATCCTCCTTAGTATTATGATAATATTATCATGAATTAATACTGATTCCCTATAACATCCTCTGGATATATGATACTATCCTCCTACCTCTAGATAGATAAAAAAACTGAGCAGAGCTCAGTTTTTCTTTTATGTATTAAAGTCAGAATCCTCTTCTGCACTCACTTGCACCAAAAAGGTCTCAAGAATTTGCAAAACTCCTTCTTCATGATGATGAGGGGCTATAAATTTGGCAGCATCTTTGACAGATTGCGGAGCATTCTCCATTGCATAAGAATATTTAGCTAATTTCAACATCTCAATGTCATTACCACCGTCTCCAAAGGCCATTATCTCATCACTACTAATATCATATTTATCCATTAATAATTGAAGACCCCACGCCTTATGAATGCCAGTTTGAATCACATCGACCGCACCAAAACCACTGGTTACAGCAGTTAGGTCACCAGGAAAATTATCATTAAAATCTGCAATTACTGCATCGCAAATTTCCTCAGGTAACATCATAGTAATCTTTAAGACTTGATGTTTATCAATTTCTGAAAAATCATCAACTTGTTTAATTTTCAAGAAAAATTGATGAAACTCTTCAAGGTCAATTGCCATAGCTGTTGGTAATTTTGCATTCTTTTGCATATAAGACTTATCTTTAGAAGATACCATTACAGCATACCGGTCAAGAAAGTCTTTATAGTAATCTAAAAAAAGAGTCACATCTTTAGCATTTATTTTATGACGTTTTAAATTTTCACCCTTAAAAATAACATGTGCACCATTTTCGGCAACAAAATCCAAGCGATCTGTTAAGCCCTTGAAAATCAAATTTAATCGATCCATATTATTACCACTAGCTACGACAAATTTAATATCACGTTCATCAAGTTGCTTTAAAATTGTTTCAAATTTTTGACGATTATAGGTACCCTTATCATTCAAGAAAGTACCATCCATGTCTGAGGCAATTAATTTGATTGTCATAAAAATACTTTTCCCTTTCTTGCTTCAATTATACATATTCTAATAAGATTTGTGAAATTTTTTGATAACCTAAAAGATTTAAATGAAGACCATCTTTGGTAAAATCATCTGCTAAACCACTACCACCAGCTTTCAGAATAGTAGCTAAATCAATAAACTCAATTCCTGGTATGGTTTGTAAATCAGCATTTAAGGAATCAATTACCTGATTTGTTCGCACCTTAACCGTATTTTGATATTTTATATCTTCTGATACAGGTAAAACTGACATCAAACAAACCTTAATATAGGGATTTTCAGAGTGGATTTCGGTTAATATATCTAAAATATTTTCTTTAATTTCTGGATTTGATTTTCCAAGACCAATGTCATTAGTCCCAATTAAGATAAAGACCTTTTCAGGCTCTAGTGCCAAGACTTGCTCATGTAAGTGCTCTTGTAACCAAGTACTATCCGTCCCTGCAATACCTCTATTAATGATTGGTACATCTCGCCCTAAATATTTTTTTAATGGAAAAAATTCAATGATTGAATCACCAACAAAAACAATACCTGCGCGAGCCATAGTCTTGTTTAATTCTATGTAGCTGTCTAAGCGGTCTTCTTGGTAGGCTAATAGTTCATTAGAAACTGTTTCAAGCATAATATCCCCCTTTGATATATCTAGTATATCAAAATTAGAGATGGTCAGCACAGCAATTCTAAATGTAAACGTTATCCTAAATCTTGTCCATTTGAGGCAATAACTTTTTTATACCAGTGGAAGCTATCCTTTGGTGTACGGTCAAATGTCCCCTTACCTTGGTCATCTTTGTCGACATAAATGAATCCGTAACGTTTACGCATTTCACCTGTCCCGGCAGAGACGATATCAATACAGCCCCAAGTTGTATAAGCAATTAAATCAACACCGTTTGCAATAGCATCTGACATGGCTTTAACGTGAGATCTATGATAGTCAATACGGTAATCATCATGGATGCTTCCGTCTTCTTCTACTGTATCAAAGGCTCCAAGTCCATTTTCAACGACCATCATTGGCAAATCATAACGGTCATACATTTTTTCAAGGTAATACTGCAATCCCGTTGGATCTTGTGCCCATCCCCAATCAGAATATTCAAGATATGGATTACGGACACCGGCAGAGAAGTTACCTTCCACTTTATCTGTTACTTCATGTGTTGTCACGTTGTTAGACATATAATATGAGAAAGTGTAGAAATCGACTTTCCCTCTTTCAAGTAATTCAAGATCGCCTTCTTCCATTTTGATTTCTACATTATGTTCTTGCCATAAACGTTTTGTGTATGTGCCATATTTACCTTTTGCTTGAACGTCGCCACAGTAGTAAATACTTTGTTGCCATTTATGTTCAGTTGCTAAGATATCCGCAGGATCACATGTTGCTGGATAAAATGTAATACCACAAATCATATTCCCAATCATATAATCTGGGTTAATTTTATGCCCGATCTCCACGGCTTTTGCAGAGGCAACAAATTGATGATGTAAATGTTGATAAGCATCTTGATATTCTTCATCTTTAGCAGAATCGCCAAACATGTCAAGGAACATAACCGTATTGTTGATTTCGTTGAAAGTTAACCAATATTTAACGAGACCATTGTATTCCTTAAAGATAGTTTCAGCATACTTTGCATAAAAATCAACTAAAGCACGATTGGTCCAACCACCAAAATCTTCTTCCAAGGCAAGCGGTGTGTCAAAATGCCAAATTGAAACCAATGGCTCAATATTATATTTACGACACTCTTCAAAAACACCACGATAAAAATCTAAACCATCTTGATTAGGTTCACTATCATTACCATTTGGGAAAATACGTGACCAGGCAATTGATAATCTAAAGATACTGTAGCCCATTTCAGCAAAAAGCTTGATATCTTCTTTATAACGGTGATAAAAATCAACAGCTTCATGATTAGGATAGTAATGATCTTCTAAAACAGCAAATTTAGCACCATCAGGCAATTTAGCTGTATGACCCATTGATGGCAATTCCCCTGGATTACCATCTTTATCAATGTAAGTTGCCAAACGTGATTGGGTTGAAGATCCACCAGTCGTAACGTCAGTTTGAACTAACCCACGTCCGCCTTCTTTATAAGCACCTTCAGCTTGATTTGCGGCAATAGCTCCGCCCCACAAAAAGTTTTCTGGAAATTGTGTTGTTGTCATTAGAAATTCCTACTTTCTTAGTAATGCTTGTAGTATACTTGTTTATTGGTAATATATCCACGCATATCCTATGAAATACTAATACTATCCCATGAGCAAAGCCATCCATAATTTATTTTCTAACAAAAAAAACACTAGGACGGAGATTAAGTGCCCAGTGCATTTTGATTTAATTATTATATTATCTTCCAAAAACTATCTGTAAGATAAAAAATAATTTTAAGTCTTATTTTATGTCATCATAAGGAGCCAACTTTTCATGACATAAATTAAGTATATGAAAGTTCAGGCGACAGAGCTAACACTATTATTTTAATTTCTGATACTATCCTATTTACTATTCACAATTATAAAAATTTCTTTTATATTATTATTAAAATATTTTATAGTTTCACATATTTTTTTAAATTGGTATAGTCCAAGTCAGCTATCAGTATGCTAATTTTTGTCATTGGTTGTTTTTTTATAGTAAAAATTGACTAAACATAATTTTTTTGTATTATTTTAAAAACAAACTGTTATAATATTATTATACGAATATACAAGGAAGTGGCCAAACTGTGTTAGTATCCAAATTACCAATTAACCAATATTATGAACAAAAAAAACATTTATTACCTTATCGCTATTTTCATACTAAAGTAAAAAATGGTCGACCGGATATTCTTTTTCATTGGCATCCTGAACTAGAGGTCTCATATATTTATGAAGGAACTGCTCGATACCATATTGATTACGATTTCTTCAATAGTCAAGAAGGGGATATTATTTTAGTGCGCCCAAATGGCATGCATTCGATTCATCCAATTAATAAAGAAAAACATGTCATGGATACTTTTCAATTTCACTTAGATATGATTGGTCTATCAAATGTTGACCAAGTCAGCCTACACTACTTACAACCTTTACAGAACAGTGTCTATAAGTTTGTCCATTGCATCAAGCCAAACATGCCTGGTTATACAGAAATAAAGAAAACTTTATTTGAGATCTTTCAATTGGCTAAAGTAGAGAGTCGACATTTTGAAATATTATTAAAGTCTAAATTACATGAATTTATCTATTTACTATACTTCCATCGCTATGTTGTTAGAAAAACAACTGATGATACTTATCGTAAAAATGAAAAAATTCGTCAATTAATTGACTACATCAATAACAATTATCACCAGAATTTAACAATCGACTTTTTGGCGGACTTTATTGGTTATAGCAAGACTCACTTTATGACTGTATTTAAGCAACACACTGGCACATCCTGTACAGAGTTCGTCATTCAAGTTAGGTTAAGCAAAGCTTGTGAACTGTTAGTTAATTCGACTAATTCAATCTTGGAAATAGCTAATGAAGTGGGCTTTAATAATCTCTCAAACTTTAACCGCCAATTCAAAAGTTATTACCTTTTAACCCCAAGTCAATACCGAAAAAAATTTAGTAAACCTAAAGAAAGTCGCACACTGATAAATCCACCAAAAATCAAAAAATAACTTCTACAAAAAGTAGAAGTTATTTTTTTGATTATTTATTATATAAACTATCAATTGGATTACTAAACCAACGACCATTTAAGACATTTTTATTTAAGTCCTCTTTTTGTTCTTGTGTTAAAGTATTATCATTTTTCATTTTTAACAAAATATCATCCGCGGTTTCTTGATCTTTTGTTGCTTTGATTTTTGATTTTGACTTGTCAGCATCAATTGATAATACTTGATTATCACTAGTAAAATCATCCCACTTTGGTAATTTAGCTTGATTAGGATCTCCATTTTCAATAAAACTTTTTAAATATAATTTGAATTGTTTAGACATTTCTTTGGCACCATCATTTTCAAAGGATTCTCCGATAAAGTCCTTATAATTAGATGGTGTTTGTAACATTGGTTCAAAGATACCATGGAACGAACCAAGTGATTGACTTAATTTTGGAGTAACCTCTTTATTATCTCCATAAGCAATTTCAGTCACATAGATTGGAGATTTATACTTGTTAGCCATTTGCTTAGCACTATCAACACCATTTGAAAGTCTATATAGTTGACTTCCATATGTTTTACTATAATTAAACTCAGCTAATTTTTCTTGATCCTTAAAAAGATTACCAGACATATAATCTTCCATAAACGTTTTGTCAAATGCAGCAAACATTGAAAACTCACTGGTTCCTGTAACTAACATTACAGGTACATCATTATATTTACTAGTCTCAAATCCTTCTTTTGGAATGACATAGCCATCCTTATATAAATGAGGAAAGACAGACATACGGATCCCAGCATTTCCCATTAAAGGTGCTAATCGTTCTGCTTTAATGCTATTAAGGTAATCACCTACAGCTTTATCTTTGCTTAAAAGCCATTTTTGAGCAGCTTCAACCGTATCCTTTTTCTTATCCTCAACGGCTAATGGAGCAATTGCTTTTGCAAATATTTCTTGACTGACATCATTGTCAGCAAGTGTCATTCCTCCACTAAAAGAAATAGCTTTATTGTATTTATTTTTAAAAATCGGTGAAATAAGAGTTGCCATTACATCTCGTCCACCTGCTGAAAAACCAGTTAACGTAATATTATCTTTATTTCCTCCGAATGTTTCTGCATTAGCCATTACCCAATCAAGAGCAGCTGCAATATCCAATAAACTATAGTTACCAGAATTTTCTTCTTTAGAACCTGTTTTTAAAGCTTCTAATGGATTGAATCCTAATGCTCCCAGTCTATAATTAACAGAAACGTACACAGCATCAATATCATTGACAATTGTATTTCCCTTAATTTCCTGGCTGGTTCCAGATTGATTATTACCCCCATGAAGATAAACTACGACAGGCAAATCTTTTTTTGAATTATTAGGTCTAACTACGTCTAAATTCAGAGCATCCTCTGAACCTTTAACCTCTCCATTAGAAAACTGAATAGCTGTATCTCCATACTTGCTCACATCCTTTGTCTTTTCCCATTTGTCAGCTTTTTGAGGAGCTTTCCATCTCAACTCACCGACTGGAGATTTAGCATATGGCACGCCCAACCATTCAATAACATCATTCTTTTTATCCATATGCCCTTTAATTTTTCCACTAACAATAGTTTTATTAACAGTTGCTTTAAAAGTTTCCGCATCTTCATTCTTACTTGTTGAATCTTGACAGGCAACTAAAATTAAAGTCAAAGCTATTGATGCTATCCCAATGGTAAATTTTTTCACTTCCATTTTATGTAATCGCTTTCTTATTTGTTTTAGAAAATACCTAATAATAATTAGGCATTTTCATTATTTATTATTTAACTGTTGTTAAGAGGTAATCTCCTTTTTTAACAGTTGTTTCTTGGCTTACCAAGACGTCGTCATAGATTGCTGTGTTGGTAATAATAATTGGTGTAATTGTTGGCAGTCCTGCTGCTTTAATTGCTTCAATATCAAATTCAAGTAATTTTTGACCAGCTTGCACTTTTTCACCTTGTTGGACAAAGGTTGTAAAACCATTTCCATCAAGAGAAACTGTATCCATACCTACATGGATAAGAATTTCTGCACCATTATCACTTTGGAAACCAATAGCATGTTTTGTAGCAAATACTAAAGTAACAGTACCATTAGTTGGAGCATAAACAACTCCTTCTTTAGGATTGATTGCAATACCTTTACCCATTGCTCCTGATGCAAATACTTCATCTGGTACTTCAGTTAATGGAACGATTGTACCATTGATTGGGCTCGCAATAATTTCTTGATTAATTTCTTTTAATGGTGCTACTTCTTCAACTGGTGTAGTTACAGGTGCAGCATTGTCAGCTTTTGGTCCACCGTATAAGTAAGGAATTGGAACCAACATTTGAATTGCAAAAGAAGCAAAAATAGCTAAGAACATTAAGCCAATACCAATCCACATTGGTGTTAATCCTTGTGTAGGGCTTACCCATGCTGGAAATTGGAAAATTCCCATTGCGCCGAAGGCATACATCTTAATATGGAAAAGAGATAGAATAGCACCGATTACACCTGAAACTATACATGAAATATAGAATGGTGTTTTCATTGGTAATGTTATACCATAAATAGCGGGTTCTGTAACACCAAAAATTGAAGAAATAAAGGCTGGCATAGCAACTGATTTAACTTTTTGCTCTTTTGTTTTTAACATAATTGCTAATAAAACACCAGTTTGTGTAAAGTTAGGAAGAGCTGCACCTAAAAGGATATCAGTCCAATGATTTTGTGTAAATTGTAAAATTGCAAGTGGAACGATAGCCCAATGTAATCCAAACATAACCAATACTTGCCATAATAGTCCAAGAAAGAAACCATATAAAACAGGACTAAAGTTCATTAAACCAGTAAAACCGTTAGAAAGTAGATCTGATGCAAAGTTTGCGATTGGCCCAACTAATAAGAAAGTAAGAGGAACTGTTACTAAAATAACAACAAATGGTATTACGAAAACTTTAACCACATCTGGTGTAATTTTCTTCATTTGTTTTTCAATTATTGAAGCAACCCAGATGGCTAAAATTACAGGCATTACTGTTGATAGGTAGCTACCAGATGATGGTAATAAGAAAGGAATTCCTAAAACAGATGCCACTTTAGCTTTTGCTAAAACTGCTACAGTTCCTGGAAGTGTTGGGTAGACTAGCGCTGTTGCAATCGCTGCCGCAGTAAACTCATTCATTCTAAATTTACGTGCAGAGGTAAAAGCAATTAAGATTGGTAGAAACTGGAAGAATCCATCACCAGCTGCTTCAAGAATTGCATAGATTGCACTTGTTTGTGATGACAAATGTAAGGTTGCTGCTAAGATTGCTACGACACCTTTGACGATACCAGCCGCAGCCAATGGACCTAAGAAAGGTTGGAAAATTCCAGAAATCAAGTCAACAAAACGGTCAAATAAATTACCTTTGTCAATATCACCTTCATCAATATCTAAGCTACCACTACCTTGGATACCAGCAACTTTTTGGACATCTTCATAGACATCAGGTACGTGATTCCCAATAACAACCTGATATTGTCCTCCGGCTTTTACAACAGTTACAACACCATCCCGTTGTTTGAGGTAGTCATCGTTTGCTTTACTTTCATCTTTTAAATTAAAACGTAGACGAGTAACACAGTGTTTGAGACCAAGAATATTTTCTTTACCACCAACATGAGCTACTATATCTTTAGCTAGCTCTGTATAATCTTTTTTAGCCATTTGAGGCTCCTTTCTGAAATACATTGGACTAAGACAATAATGGGTATCAGTTGCATTAGTCTAATCGATTTGGATTTTGACAATAGAAAAAACCCAAACAAATACCAAATATATGCCTAGCTAGCGCTAGTACATCATATCTCGTATCTATTTAGGTTTTGCCTGCTTACCAGTAACAATCCATTTACTATATTTCATATAATAACAAAAAGCGCTTTCATTTGCAAGTGCTTTTTTAAAATTAATTTAAAAAGCTGAAAATTAATTTTCAGCTAAAGTTTCTAAACGTTGAATATGTATAGTCAAATAGACTTGTTCATCCTTACTCATCGGAAAATCATAGCTTGTCTCAACAAAGGATTTTATCTTCTCCGTACAAGTAAAAGCTTGTGGATAATTCAATTTCACTTGCTCAAAAAGGAAACTGTCATTTGCTCCTTGAACCAAACCATTGATGACACGTTGCGCAAAATACTGAATATGGGTAACAAAACGGTTGTAAGAAACCATATCTGCTTCAGAAATCTTCCCATAATGGAATCTGACAATATCAAGAATATTAGTCACAATTTTAGCAATCTGTTGACCACTTTCAATAGCACCAACATCTTTTTGTGCATTAATAAAATGCAAAGCCAAGGAAGCTACTTCATCTTCTGGTAAATCAATATCCATCATTTCTTTAACAATTGCAATACCATCACGCGCCACTTGAAATTCTTTTGGAAAAAATTTGCGAATTTCCCAGCTCAACGGATTATTAATAATTAATCCATTTTCTAAGCGTTCAAACGTATAATGCAAATGATCAGCCAAAGAAATATACAGTGCCATATCATAAACAGTATCAAGAACTTCTTGTCCATGTTCAATGATAGCTGTAACAGTTTCAATTTCTTTTAAAGACAAGTTTTGATAAACACTTGTTAAATCATTAATCAAACTAGAATCTTGTAATGTAAAACGTTTTTCAACTAAACTATCATCTACTAGGTCCTCCGGCTTCTTTTGAAAACCAAGACCCCTCCCCATGATAATTTCTTCCTCGCCTTTGTCATTGCGAACTTGTACGACATTAGTATTAAAAACTTTATCAATGATCACTTATAGAATCTCCAATCTATAATTTCTTGATACCCATGTCATAAATCATATCAGAACTTTTCTTTTATGACAATAGCCCTGCTATGACATTAGTAATCGTCTGACCATTCCTACATCAGGTTCATTGACCACTAGGAAAATCGTAGCACCTGCTGACAAGATGGTATCGCCAGATACAACCTGTGATTTATTATGATTAACCTGAGTTGTAATAAGAGTATTTTTTGGCAAGGCTAAATCCCGAACATATTTACCAGCTAATTTATGGCCGACAGTTAGTTCAATCAATGTTGGTTCAACAATATCCTTAACATGTCTGATTGGTAGTTTTTCAAGCATCGCCTCATAAATTGGTTGCCCTTTTAGTAAATCCATTATTGCATAAGCCACAAACGTTACGACAGCTATTGACATCAAAGGCTTTAAATCACCAACCATTTCCGTTACTAAAATCATCCCCGTTAAGGGAGCTTTAGAAATGGCACCAAAATATCCAGCCATCCCTAAAACGATAAACAAGGGCATCATTTCTTGAGACACTAGCCCTAAGTCTCTAAAGCAAATGCCAAAGAGTAAGCCGGCAAGTGCACCTAAGGTCAATATTGGTAGGAAAATACCACCTGGTAAACCACTCCCATAAGATAACATGCTACCAATAAACCTTACAATAAAGTATCCTAATACTAAAATAAAATTAACCTTTAACATAGATAAGGAAATAATTAATCCATTCCCACCACCTAAGAGATTTGGAGATAAATAACCAATAACTAATATTAGAGGTAATACCATTAAGGCATAAAAGGCTTGTGGTAAGTGAAGCCACTTACCGACTTTGTCAAAACCAGTCGATAGGTTAAGTATAATTTTTTCATAAGCAAAACCCATTACTCCTAGAAATAGCCCCATTACAATCAAAATCCAATAATGATCCAAAGCAAGGAATGGCATCACCTTAGGCATAGCAAGAACTGGTTTCAACCCGAAAATATATAAAGAGACAAAGTTAGCAATAATACTTGCTACTAAGGCACTAATCCAGATTAAACGAGAAAAGTGATGATAAATTTCTTCGACAACAAATAATAAACCGGCGATTGGCGCATTAAAGGCTGCAGATAAGCCAGCGGCAGCTCCACTTGCAATCATAATCCGTTTCTCTAAACGAGTGGACTTTAATCCCTCTGCGAGGCCTTTGGCTGTCATTGCCCCCAATTGAATGGAAGGCCCTTCACGACCCAACATAAAGCCCATAGAAATTGAGATAACCCCTGCAATAAATTTTTTCCAGAGAACACTCCACCAATTGGGTGCCAAAAGACCTTTCAACTCACCTTCAACGTGTGGAATACCAGACCCCTTTATATCTGGATCAGTTTGAATAAGATATCCTAGCAAAAGTAAAATAAAAAAGCTGATAACAGCAATGGCAAGTAAAATAAGCAAATTCTGATGGGCAGCCTGATAACTACCAACAACTAATTGACTCAGTTTTTCAATTGCCAAACGAAACAAAGAGACAACCGTCCCCGCCACAAGGCCAACTAAAGCACCGCGCCAAACAAATGAAATAATAGAATTTTCAACTAAAGCATATTCATTTTTATGGTTTTCCATTATTCCCTCACTTTCTAACAACTCCTTCTATTGTATCAAAGATTTGGTGATGTTTCTAGGACAAAAAAATTGACTACTTGTCTGTAAATTTAGGAGTAACAAGTAATCAATATATTCACTTTTATAAATACTTATTTGACAGCATCTCTAACACTTTTTGCAACAATCTCAGCAACACCTTTTTGGAATGCTCCTGGCATTATGTTAGTTGGCGATAATTCATTCTCCGGTACTAAGCTAGCAATACCTTTTGCCGCTGCAATTTGCATTTCAATTGTAATTTGTTTTGCACGAGCATCCAGTGCGCCACGGAAAATTCCTGGAAATGCTAAAACGTTGTTTATTTGGTTTGGAAAATCACTTCTACCAGTACCGACAATGTATGCTCCGGCATCAATTGCTTCGTCAGGATAAATTTCGGGAACAGGGTTTGCCATAGCAAAGATAACTGGTTTAGGAGCCATTTTTGATATCCATTCAGGTTTTAAAACACCTGGTGCCGAAACACCAATAAAAATGTCTGCATTTTCAAGTGCGTTCTCTAAGGTACCAGATACAAATTCTCTATTCGTAAGTTTAGAAATTTTAAGATGGTGTGGAGCTAATTTTTCTCCTTCTTTCTCATTGATAATTCCAAATTTATCTACTACAGAAATTGATTTTGCTCCAGCAGCTAATAGTTTTCGAGTTATAGATAGACCAGCTGATCCTCCACCATTGACTACAATTTTAACGTCTTGTATTGACTTATTTATAAGTTTTAAACTGTTAAATACTGCTGCTAATACCACAATAGCTGTCCCGTGTTGATCATCATGAAAAACAGGGATATCACATTCTTCAATAAGACGTTTTTCAATCTCAAAACAACGAGGGGCACTAATATCTTCTAAATTGATTCCGCCAAATGTAGGAGAAATAGCTTTTACAATTGAAATAATTTCTTCAGTATCTTTAGTATCAAGTACTATTGGAATAGCATCAACGCCAGCAAATTCTTTGAATAATACTGCTTTTCCTTCCATAACAGGCATAGCTGCTATAGGTCCAATGTCACCTAACCCTAAAACTGCAGTACCATCACTAATGACAGCTACGGTATTTTTTTTCGTTGTCAACTCATAACCTAATTTTGAGTCCTTAGCAATCTCCGAAGACACTGTTGCAACTCCTGGGGTATAGGCTATACTTAAGTCCTCTTTATTTTTTACTTCTAATTTTGACTTAACTTCTAATTTTCCACCAAACTCTTTTGCTTGTTGTAAAGCTAATTGACCTAAATCTTTTGACATATTGAATCCTCTTTCTAATTATTGTTTGAAAATGATACGTAAAATTGCTGTCATCGTTATAACTGTAATTGCGCCACCTAAACGAGTTGCTACTTGTGCAAAAGGCATCAAATTCATACGATCTGCTGTAGATAAAATAGCAACATCTCCAGTACCACCCATCCCACTTTGACAAGCCGAAATTATTCCTGCTTCAACTGGATTCATATTCAAGAATCTTGAAATGAAGAAACCAACTGAAATTACAGTGAATACTACTGAGATTACAACTACAAAATATTGCCAACTTAAAGTAGCGACGACGTCTTTTAAAGGGATATAGAGTAATCCTAGGCCGGCCATAAGTGGGAATGTGAAGTTTCCGGAAATAAATTTATATAATTGTTTGGCACCATTTTGTGTTTCTTGTGGTATAACATTTAAATATTTTAACAGGGCAGCTAAAATAATCATCAGTACAGGGCCGGGGAAACCTGTTAAATGTTGCAGTAAACCACCTGCGATGAAAAGTGAACATGCTGTAAGAACACCTGCCCCCATTAATTTGACGTCCAATTGTCCTGAATTATCTTTTAATGCATCAGACATGTCTTCGCCTTTACCAATTTTTACTAATTGACCTTGTCCAGAGTATTCAGGGTATTTTTCACCAAATCGATTTAGAAGTGCAGTACACATTATTGCAAAGAAATTACCTATAATTGTAGCTGGAATTAATTGTGCTACTAATTGCTCACTTCCTACGCCCGTTATTGAACTATAACCAAGAGACAGAGGCAAAATGCCTTCACCTATTCCACCTGCTAAAACAGGTGTTACAATATAAAATAGTGTTTTTTGCCATTCTAATCCCAAAATGACACCTACTAAAGTTCCAACAGCCATGGCACAAACCATGCCCACCAGCATTGGAATAATCATTTTAAATAATCCTTGAATAAGAATTTTTCGATTCATTCCTAAAATACTTCCACATACTAGGCAAGCTATATAGAAGTAAAGAAAGTTAGCTTCTTTCATCAGTATATTTGTTGCTTCTAAGACATTTGGATTTAGGAGATTAAAAAATACCAAAATTGAAGGAACTAATAACGAAAGAATTGCAGGACCTCCAAAATTTTTCAGACCAGGAATATTGCCTCCAATTGTTCCCAATAACCAACCCATAGTTAAAATTACAGCAAATCCACCTAACATATTAACAGGTAACTGTTGTAAATATCCAGTAGTTACTATTAATGTAGCTAATACTAAATAGACAGGGAAGGGGACCGACCCAATCCTTATTTGATGTAAAGAACGCTTCTTGACTTCTTCAGTTCGAGAAGTACTTATCTTAGTAGTTGCCGTTGCCATATTACAACCTCCTTATTTGATAAATTCAGTATAAATGACAATCACAGATTATTATAGATTTTTTAATTAGTTTAAATACTTAAATTTTTTCAATTTATTTAACTAATTTAAGCAAATATCACTCAAATTTATATGATATACTTTATAAATAGGAGGTTTCATGAGACCAAAACTATCATTATGGGCAAGTATTTCATTAATATTTATATCCATAATTGCTATGACCACAGTAATTTTTTATAGTATTATGATTGGCGAAACGTATCAATCGATTAAACATCAGGAAACTCATCTGTTAACTGCAACAGGCAAAATGTTAGCAAAAAATAAAGGTATCAAACAGGTATTGACTGATAATGTTCCTAATGAAGATATTAATCAATTTACAGTCGATATTTCTAAAACATATAAATTAGACTATGTCGTAGCTATGAATATGAATGGCATCCGATTAACACACCCAAATCTGGAAAAAATAGGAAAACCATTCCAAGGTGGAGATGAAAATCAAGTTTTGAAAGGAAAGGAAGTCATTTCGACAGCTAAAGGTAGTCTGGGAAAATCTTTAAGGTATCTTATCCCTGTATATAATGGCAAAAAACAAATCGGTGCACTGGCCGTGGGTATAAAACTGACAACGTTAAATCAAGTTGTTTTTCAATCCAAAAAGAATTACACTACTGCATTAATATTTTGTATATTGATAAGTCTAGCTGTAGCAAGTGCTACTTCAATTAAGTTAAAAAAACAATTACATAACCTTGAGCCAAGTGAGATATACCAGTTACTTGAAGAAAGAAATGCTATGCTTGACCAAATTGAGGATGCTGTTCTTGTGATAAATAAAAACAGGATGATTCAATTAACCAATCAATCAGGAAAAGAATTAATAAAAGATTATGATATAAAAAATGTAAGCCGAAAAAGAATTGAAGAAATTTTCCCAGAATTTACAAATATCAAGTACGATATTACACATGAACAGTTATTACATGTCAATGATACAGACTTGTTATTGAAAGTATCACAAATTCAAGTAAATCACGAATTACGGGGTTATTTAATATTTATTCGCGAAGCTTCTGAAGCTATTTATACATTGGATCAGCTGATGTATACTACTACTTATGCATCTGCACTACAAGCTCAAACACATACCTTTATGAATCAATTACATGTTATCTATGGTTTAGTGGATATTCAATATTATGACCAATTGAAAATATATTTAGATAGCATTTTAGAATCTGAAGACGGCATTGTTAACACTTTATCTGTTTTAGTCAAAGAACCATTACTAGCTAGTTTCTTTATTGGAGAACAAGGGAAATACAAAGAATTAAATATAGATTTTGTTATTGAAGCAATAAGTGAAATACCAAATGCCTTATCCAACAATCAGATAAATAAGGCACTTATGCTTTATCAATTTATTCACACTCATATAATCAGTGCTTTGAAGCCCGAGAAAGTATTATTAACTATTGACTACAATAATGGTTATCTCATTTCTACTTACCAACTTTTAGATAAATCTATTACTAATGATACTATTCTTGAAATATTAAATAATCAATTCTTTAGACACTTACTTAGTGATACAAATTCAATCTACTCTAAACAAATAGATCAAGATGAACTAACGTTTTCGATGACCACCCCCTATAGAAGAGGATAATATGAATGTACTAATTATTGAAGATGACCCAATGGTAGACTTTATTCATAGAAATTATTTAGAAAAAGTCAATAAATTTCAAATAATATTATCAAGTGACTCAGTAAGTGATGCCTTAAATAAATTAGATCATTATTATATTGACCTTATCCTGCTTGATATCCATATTAAAGAAGGAAATGGCATACAATTTCTAGAAAATTTAAGGCTTAAACATCACAATTGTGAGGTTATCATCATCTCAGCTGTTAATGATGGAAAGATTGTAAAGTCGGGTTTTCATTTCGGGATAGTAGATTATCTCATTAAACCTTTTACCTTCGAAAGGTTTGAATCAAGCATTACAAGTTTTTTAGACAGAAAAAAACAACTTAATCAACATATCATTAACCAGAGTCAAATAGATAAACTTAAGAATGGTCAAAATAATAAACAAAAGCAAAATAACATTTTTTTAGAAAAAGGTTTATCAGAAAGTACTTATAACTTAGTACTGTCAACTATTTCAACACTAAATAGAGAATTCACAATACAAGAACATACTGATGCAACTAATCTATCACATGTTTCTGTTCGAAAATATGTTGCTTTCATGGAAGAAAATGAAATAATTGAGGCTAAACAAATTTATACAAAGGTTGGTCGTCCATATAAAATTTATCAAAGAATATAATTGAATAATCTCAATGATACTATTTTTTAATGTTGACTAAAGATACTTTTCGAATTCAGGGAATATTTTAGATCTATGCTAAAATATTAGGCATGGAATTTTTAAAAATTTGCTGCTGTCCCTAACCACATAAGAAAAGTATTTGTATATTAAGAATTTTATTTTAAAAACCTCACCAACATTATGGTGAGGTTTTTAATTATTTCCGATACATCTTAAATTGGAGGTATAAGTCGTTATAGATGCCAAGCCAATTATCACCTAAGTTGTCGTAGACTTCCAACTTTTTGATTGTTTTTTGGGTTGGATAAAATGCTGTATCATTTTTGATTTCTTTTGGAAGCATGGCTTTTGCTTTATCAATTGGTGTCGCATAGCCAATATATTCAGCATTTTGTGCTGCATTTTTCGGCTGATTAATAAAGTTTAAAAAGGCATAGGCTTCTTTTTTATGCTTCATTGTTTTTGGTAAGACCAAATTATCAAACCAGAGATTTGAGCCTTCTGAAGGAACAACATAATGCAAATGTTCATTGCTATAAAGCATTTCACTAGCCTCACCAGAGAAGGTAACCCCAATACCCGCATCACCTTGAATCATATAGCCCTTCATCTCGTCAGCAACAATTGCTTTGATATTAGGCGTTAATTTTTGAAGACGATTTTCAACTTGTGTTAGTTTAGACAGATTTTTCTCATTTAAACTATAGCCAAAAGTATTGAGACCAAAGCCCATTGTTTCACGAGCTCCATCAACCAACATGATTTGGTTTTTATATTCTGGACGCCATAAATCAATCCAATGTTTAGGTGGATTTTTTATGATTTGATCATTATAAACAATCCCAACAGTCCCCCAGAAATAAGGAATGGAATAATCATTTTGGGGATCAAAATTTTTCCCCAAGAAATCATTTCCAATATTTTTCATGCTTGTTAATTTGGATTTATCTAGTTTTACCAGTAAATCTTCTTTAACCATCTTATCAATCATGTAATCACTAGGAACTGCTATATCATAGGTTGTCCCACCTTGTTTTATTTTAGTATACATGGCTTCGTTAGAATCAAAGGTTTCATATTGAACCTGAATGTCAGTCTCCTTAGTGAATTTTTTTAGCAAAGCTGGGTCAATATAATCTCCCCAGTTGTAAATGACTAGTTTGTCGGATTGTTTGGCTGTGCCTGATTGCTTTTGCAAAATGACATTTAAGCAAATTAAGATGAGGACAATACCCAGGATCCCTCCAATAAATGAATAAAGTTTACGCATGCTTGTCCTCCTTATCTTGGGAAATATAATAATATCCCATTACCAATAGGATTGAGAAAAGGAAAACAATTGTTGAAAGAGCATTAATATCAAGGGAGATGCCCTGACGTGCCCTTGAATAGATTTCGACAGACAAGGTTGTAAAGCCGTTCCCCGTTAAGAAAAAGGTCACCGCAAAATCGTCCAGCGAATAGGTGAATGCCATAAAGTAACCAGCAATAATACCAGGTGTTAAATAAGGCAGCATAACTTCTTTCATCATTTGATACTGGTTGGCACCCAGGTCATAGGCAGCATTAATCATATCTTGATTCATCTCATTTAGTCTTGGCAAGACCATCAAGACCACAATTGGAATAGAAAAAGCAATGTGACTAAGTAAGACAGACATACTTCCCAATTGAAATTTGAGTGTGGTAAAAAGAATTAAGAATGAGGCACCAATCATAACGTCTGGTGAAACCATTAAGACATTATTTGTTGATAAGAGTGCATTATGATATTTCTTGCGGGCATGATGGATATAAATAGCACCAAATGTTCCAATAATTGTAGCTAAAAGGGCACTTGTAAAGGCCAAAACAAAGGTTTGAAGTAGGATCGACATCAATCGACTATCGGCAAACAATGTTTGGTAATGCTCTAAAGTAAAGCCTTTAAAGCCGTTCATGTCACCACCCTTATTAAATGAATAACCAATTAAATAAAAGATTGGGACATACAAGAGGGCAAAAGTGAATGCTAAATAAAATGGTGCGATTTTTTTCATTTACTTCTCTCCTTTGTTAGGTACATGATGGCCAACATGGTCAGAATTAAGATAACCCCAATAGTTGAACCCATACCCCAGTTTTGAGTTGTTAAGAAATGTTGCTCAATGGCTGTCCCTAAAGTAATAACACGGTTACCACCAATTAGGCGAGTCAACATGAAGAGACTTAGACTAGGAATAAAAACAGACTGGACTCCTGCTCTGACACCACTCATTGATAGAGGGAAAGTAACTTTAGAAAAAGTTTGGACTTCACTAGCACCTAAATCTCGACTGGCGTTAATCACATTATCATCAATATCATCAAGGGCATTGAAGATTGGCAGGATCATAAAAGGAATCTCAATGTATGAGGCAACAAAAATAAATGAAAAATCAGTAAATAAAATTTGTTGTGGGCCAATACCAATAAAGGTAAGAAAGTCATTTAATGACCCTTGTTGCCCAAAAATCCCCATAAAAGCGTAAGCCTTTAACAGTAAATTGACCCATGTCGGCAAGATAATCAACATTAGCCACAACTGTTTATGCTTTAATTTGGTTAAACAATAGGCTGCTGGATAGGCAATTAATAAAGTAACTAAAGTAATAATCCCCGCATACAAAATTGAGTTAAAGCTCATTCTAATGTATGTCCAAGATGAAAAGAAAGTCTGATAATTGGCTAATGTCACATGACCTTCAATATCAAAGAAAGATTTATAGATAAGAAGAGCAACAGGGGCAAGCACAAAAAGCACTATCCATAAGAAATATGGAATTGAATAGAGCTTAGAGGTTTTCATCATGTCTTTCCCCCTCAATCGCATTGATTAACCCATCTTCTTGTTCATCTACCTCGACATATTCATCAATACGGGCGTCAAATTCTTCTTCTGTTTCATTGAGCCTCATGACATGGATATCTTCTGGAGTGAAGTCTAGACCGATAATTTCACCTTCAATGGCTTTGCGGGTAGAATGAATCATCCACTCATTACCTAATTCATCATAGGCAATGATTTCATAATGAACACCACGGAATAACTGAGTGTCAACTTTAACTTGTAATTTTCCTTCTTCTGGAAGGGTAATTTGTAAATCTTCAGGACGAATAACAATTTCAACGGGTTCGTTAGGACGCATCCCACCATCGACGGATTCAAAAGTTTTACCATTAAAGGAAACTAAATAGTCCTCAATCATTGTCCCGTTCAAGATATTTGATTCCCCAATAAAATTAGCAACAAAATGATTAATCGGTTCATCATAAATATCAACAGGTGTTCCAGACTGAACAATTTCGCCATTGTTCATGACAAAAATCCAGTCACTCATTGCTAGAGCTTCTTCTTGATCGTGCGTAACAAAAACAAAAGTAATACCAAGTCTTTGTTGCAATTCTCTTAATTCATACTGCATTTCTGTTCTCAATTTCAAATCAAGCGCAGATAATGGTTCATCTAAAAGGACAACACGAGGTTGGTTAATGATGGCTCGGGCAATTGCAACACGTTGTTTTTGTCCACCTGATAGTTTTTGAATCGGACGATTTTCATAACCTTCTAATTGAACCATTTTTAAGGTCTCTGTAACACGCTCTTCAATTTCTTTTTTAGGAACATTTTTCAGTTTTAAAGCAAAAGCTACATTATCAAAAACATTCATATGAGGGAATAGGGCGTAGTTTTGGAAAACAGTATGGATATCACGTTTACTAATAGGTAAGTCATTAATACGTTGACCATCAAGATAGACATCACCACTGGTAGCGTCTAAAAGTCCAGCAATAATATTTAATATAGTTGATTTGCCAGAACCTGAAGCACCTAGAAGTGTATAAAACTTGCCCTCTTCAAGTTCAAAATTAATATTATTCAATACTTTAGTGTTATTGTCATCAAATACCTTTGAGACATTGTTAAATAAGATAATTGGCTTAGTCAATTGTCATATAACCTCAATTTTACTCTTTCTTGTTTTATTTTTCTTCGCCGATAATGCGAACTTCCCGCTCAAGCGTAACGCCGGAATTGTCCTTGACTGTCTTAATAACATGAGCTATTAATGCTTCATAGTCTTCAGCTGTGCCATTATCAACATTTATCATGAAACCAGCATGTTTATCAGAAACTTCCACACCACCAATTCGATGACCTTTAAGATTGGCGTCCATTATCAATTGACCTGCAAAATAACCAATAGGACGTTTGAAGACCGAACCACAAGATGGGTATTCAAGCGGTTGTTTCAACTGTCTTAAATAATTTAGGCGATCCATTTCTTGAGCAATTTGATCATAATTACCAGGATTTAAAGCAAATTTAGCGGAGATAACAATATCGCCACTTTCTTGAATGGCTGAATGACGATAGCCAAAGGCCATATCACGCGCGGTCAATGTTTTAATTTCACCATCTTTAGTCAATACTTTAGCAGATTGAAAAATATGAGCAATTTCTCCACCGTAAGCACCAGCATTCATAAAGATTGCTCCACCTACGCTACCTGGAATCCCACAAGCAAATTCAAAACCAGTCAAACTGTGACGTCTAGCAATTTTTGTAGTTTCAATCAGATTTGCACCAGCCTCAGCTTCAATAGTATAGCCATCTAAGGTAACAGTATTAAGTTTATTAAACATAATGACAAAACCTCTAATACCACCTTCACGAACAATCAAATTACTAGCATTCCCAAGAACCATCCATGGGATATTTTCGTGATTAGCATATTTGACAATGCGGGTTAATTCATAACGATTTCGTGGAAAAGCAAGATAATCTGCTGGTCCTCCCACTTTAGTATAGGTATAATTTTTTAAGGGTTCATCAAGTCGGATATCAATTCCTTCAAGTTCATTAATCATGATATATCTTCTTTCATAGTAACAATTTTTTTCATAAAAAAATCGGCAAAGTGCCGATTTTATTATATCAAATTTCAGTAAAAAAAACGATATTTTTTAAAAATTAGAACTGCTAGTCTTATATTTTAAGAATTGCTGAGCTATCTAACAGATCAAGACTCTCTTGCAAGAGTGGTGACTGGTTATCAAGTCTTAAAATTGGCTCAAGCTCTAAAAGAGGTACCAGCACAAATGCCCGTTCAGTCATGTAAGGATGAGGAACGGTTAAGTTTTTTGTAGCAATCTTATCCTGATTAAACAAAAGAATATCAATATCAATTGTTCGAGGACCCCATATTTCATGCCTTACTCGCCCCAAGTCAATTTCAATAGCCTGTGTTTTCTGTAAAAAAGATTGAGCACTTAGCTCCGACTCTACTAAGGCTACACAATTTAGAAAATCATTTTGATCCTCTTTGCCCCAAGCAGGGGTTTGATAAAAAGAGGAAACAGCTTTGACATGACTCCTGGTGATTTGGTCAATTAGTCTAATAGCCTCATTCAAGGTCGCTTTGCTATCACCTTGATTACTACCTAAACTAAGATAGATATTGTTCATCGACTACGCTCCAACTCAACTGATACTGAAGTATAATGCCCAGCAATTGGTGGATTTTCTTTGCTTATTTTGATTGTTATAGCATTTATTTTGGAAAATTCATTAAATAGTTTATCACAAATAGCTTGTCCTAAATGTTCAATCAATGCATGCTTAGTCCCTTCAACTTCTACTTTTACTGATTCATAGACATAGCCATAATGAACCGTATCTTCCACATTATCAGTTTGTCCGGCCTTTTTTAAATCAACTGACATGCAAAGATCAACAACAAAAATTTGTCCCAGTACTTGTTCTTCCTTCATTGCGCCGTGATAAGCATAAAAACGGCAATCATTTAAATATATTTTATCCATTTTTTCCTCACATAAGCTGACTAAAAACGTCAACAATTTCTTTATTAGCAGCCACATTATGGACACGAACAATTTGACAGCCTTTACTAATGGCATAACCCGATAATGCAGCTGTAGTTTCATCACGTTCTATTGCTCTCGTATTGCCTCCCATAAGGTAATCAACAACACGTTTTCGTGAAATACCAAATAATACAGGGAAACCAAGATGGCAAACATCATCCAAACCTTTTAGCAATTCCATATTTTGTTGAACATTTTTTGCAAAACCAAAACCAGGATCAATCCAAATGTTCTCTTTTGCTAGCCCTTTTTCAAGGGCTAAGTTGGCCCGTTCAGCTAAAAACTGGCAAACATCTTTGGTCACATCATTATAGACTTCATCTTCTTGATTATGCATTAAAATTATTGGCACTTGGTACTCGACAGCTAAGTCAATCATCTTACCATCATAGAGACCAGCCCATACATCATTTAGGATATTAGCACCGGCCTCTAAGGCAGCACGTGCGGTTTCTGTTTTATAAGTATCGATACTAACCAAAACATCAAAGTTTTCTTTAATGGCTTTAATTACTGGAACAACTCGTTCAATTTCTTCAGAAGCTGATATAAATTTGTAACCTGGACGAGTAGACTCTCCGCCAATATCAATAATTGTCGCACCATCAGCAATCATTTGTTTTGTTTGTGCCAAAGCTTTTTCAATATTTGTATAAGAGCCACCATCTGAAAACGAATCTGGAGTTACATTTAATATCCCCATAATGGTAGCGTTACTCTCAATGATATGTTTTCCAATTTTCATCCTATTACCTACTTCTCATTAATTAAGCTTAAAATTTCTTTTCTTTCTTCACGATCAGTTTGATAAATACCTCGCGCCGTGGTGGTAATTGTTTTACTTCCAGGTTTTCTAATACCACGCATGGTCATGCACATATGTTCTGCTTCTAACATAACAAAGACACCTTTTGGATGTAAGGCTTCCTCCAACGCATCAGCTACTTGCGCTGTTAGTCTTTCTTGTAGCTGTGGACGTTTACTAGCTACTTCTACGGCTCTGGCCAATTTACTTAAACCAGTCACACGACCATCACTTGGCAAATAAGCAATGTGAGCTTTGCCATAAAAAGGGACTAAATGGTGCTCACACATGGAGTGGAAATAGATATCTTTAACAATTACAGCATCTTCATGATTCTCTGTAAAAACGGCTGTGAATTGATCTTTTGGGTCAGCCTGTAATTCGGAAAACATTTCCTGATACATCTTGGCTACCCGTTTAGGTGTATCTAAAAGTCCTTCACGATTGGGGTTTTCTCCAATAGCTTCTAATAAATCATAAATGGCTTGTTCTGCTTTTTCTATATTCATCGTGCTTAAAATCCTTTAATTTTTTAATTTCCAATAACGTCTAACTTCTGAGATAAAGTAAAGTGAACCAGTAATAAGGTAAAAATCCTCTTTACTCCTCAAATCAATTTTCTCTAACCATTCTTTAAAATCAGAAACCTTCTGATAGTTATCTGGGTACTTTTCAAGTGGATAAGCATTAGGGTAATGAAAAGTCGTCACCGTCAAGTCACCAACCTGATTCAAAATAGCTAACATTTTATCAATTGGTTTGGTATCAATAGCCCCAAATAGGAGGTGAATCTTTTTGTCGCTATATTTTTCCTTCAAAACATCGACCAAAGCTAGAACACTTTCAAGATTATGGGCACCATCTATCATCAAATTATCAGCTAAAAGTTCTGTCCTTCCCAACCAAAAAGCCTCTTTCAGCCCTTGCCGGATGGTTTCATCTGTAATTCTTGGCATTTTTTCTTGCAATAGCTGCGCTGCCATTATGCAAAGAGCAGCATTTGAGATTTGGTGCTGGCCAGGCATGGCCAATTCTAACTGAGGAATCTTGCCAAGCTGTGATTCAAACTCTAAAGCGTCAGCCATGGGGCTTAAATTAAATTGATGGCCATACTCGTATGCAGTCGCATGATTATTAGCAATCTGATTTAAAAAGACTTGTCGTGCTTCTTGATTAGCAATGGCAAAAATAACTCGTTCTCCACCTTTGATTACGCCTGCTTTATGCGCAGCAATCTCCCCGTATGTGTCTCCTAAAATATTGATATGATCCAAACCGATCGAAGGACATATCACAGCAAAGGCATCAAATACATTGGTTGAATCATAGGTTCCACCCAGCCCTGCTTCGATGATTGCTATATCAACAGGATGAATTCGACCAAAATAGAGAAACATAATTAGCGTTATCAGTTCAAATTCAGTGACTTGTCCGAAATCTGTCTCCTGATTAATTCGATCTGTTAATGGTTTAATTTGCTTCGCACAGGCAAGTAAATCTTCTTCTGCTATCATTTTCCCATCTAAGGAAATACGTTCCTTAAAGTCAATGATATACGGGGAGGTGAAAGTTCCAACATGATAACCTGATTTTGTTAATATATGCTGTAAATTATTAACTGTCGAGCCCTTTCCATTTGTTCCTACAACATGTATGCCAAATATATTTTTTTCTGGGTTATCTAATTTTTCAAGTACCCATTTCATTCGATCAATTCCTGGCTTAATTCCAAAAGTTAATTGACCATGAATCCAATTTAGAACGTCATTATAATCCATATTCTTCCTCTTTGTCACAATATCTATAGTATAGCACGAAATAAAAAAAGGAAAAGCGTTGGCAACAACTTTTTCCCTATTATATTACTTTATTTTAATCTGAAGTTTACTTAATAACTTGTAAGCCATTTTGATCAACAGTTAAGGAGATTACCTGACCATCTAATTCTAATTTTTGTAGATCAGTAACGATATTAGCCTCAGTTTCTTTGGGACAAATAATCATTACAGTTGGCCCAGCACCAGAAAGATATGTGGCATATGCATCTAAGCTTTTAGCAACTTGTTTGATTTCTTGAAATTCTTTGACTAACTTTTGACGGTAGACTTCATGAAACATATCATTTTCAATAGCACGACCAGCCTTGACTAAATCACCAGTTAGTAATGCAGAGATTGCTAAATTAGCGACAGAGGAAGCTTTAACTGCTTGCTTATAAGACAAGTGTTGCGGAAGAACTTGTCTAGAATCTGATGTTTTCAATTCATAGTCCGGAATGAAAGCGACTAATGCTGAATCAGGAAAGGGGGCCAGAATATAATCCAAACCAGTATCTAATTGTGAGGCAATTACTAATTGGCCAAAAATGGCTGGCGCTACATTATCTGGATGTCCTTCAATCTGATTTGCTATTGTCAGCTTTCGATTATCTGACAATTCCAAATTGGCTAATTGGTTAGCTAATTCAATTCCTGCCACAATTACAGATGACGAAGAGCCTAAACCTCTGGCTAAGGGAATATCTGAAGTCATTTTTAAATGATGAGGCTGAATATCCGGTGCTAAACGCAGGGCAGTTTGTAGTAATAAATTATCCTGATTATGAGGTACATCTCCCAGTTCATGTTCAACATACCATTCATTTTGTTCTTCAAGAACTTCAATCTCTAAATATTTTGAAACTGCTAGTCCAATAGAATCAAAACCTGGTCCAATGTTTGCGGAAGTAGCTGGAACTTTTATAATCATACTATTCTCCTAAAACTTTGAAGCAATTTAGCAACTGGAAGTCATTCTCTTTTCTTAACTCGTCTATTAAAGTATCTAATTGCTTCTCACTCATTTCATGTGTAATAATAACCACTCTTGCTCTACTATTTTTAGCTTTGTCTTGGAGTACTTCTTGTAAGGATATATTTTGGTTATTAAAAATGGTAGCTAAACGCAACAGTTGACCTTTTTTATCAGGTGTTTCAATTGCAAAATAATAATGACTAATATTATCATTTTTATCTGTTAGTTTTGTTTCCACTTTAAACTCATTAAAGGCTTTACCAATTGTGTTTTCTTTTAAGCGACGGGCAATCCGAATAATATCTGCCATAACAGATGTTGCAGTTGGTTTTTGTCCAGCTCCAGGTCCATAAAACATTGATTGACCGATGCCGATAGACTCTACAAAGACAGCATTCATAACACCATTGACACTGGCAAGGGGATGATCTTTAGGTATAAAAGTTGGAGTTACACTGGCTGAGACGCCTGATATTGTTTCCTCTACAGTTCCAACTAATTTTATGACATATCCTAACTTTTGAGCAAAAGCAACATCCTCAGGTGTAATACTAGAGATACCTTGATGCTTAACATCACTAAAGTCAAGGGTCATACCAAAAGCAAACTGACTTAAAATAGCAACTTTGTAGGCTGCATCAATTCCTTCAACATCATTGGTTGGATCACTTTCAGCATAACCAAGTTTCTGAGCTGTCTCCAACGCTTGTTCATAAGACCACCCTTCTTCAACCATTTTGGTCATCATAAAGTTGGAAGTTCCATTTAATACACCCATAACACGCGTAATTTTATCAGATGTATAGGAATTAGCTAAGCTTCTTAAAATTGGTATACCACCAGCCACTGCTGCCTCATAATAAAATGCTAATTTTAATTCCTCAGCTAATAAACGAATTTCTTTCCCATGAAGGGCAATCAAGTCTTTATTTGCTGTTACCACATGTTTTCCAGCTCGTAAAGAATCCATGATATATGTCTTTGCGGGTTCAATTCGACCCATTAACTCAATTACAATATCTATATCTTTATCATTAAGTATCTCTTCGATGGAGGTGACAAATTGATAGTTATATCCCCTATCTTCTAAGCGCTGTTTTTCAGCCTCATTTCTCACTAATATCTTTACAATGCTTATTTCTGATCCAGCAGCTTCATTAATTTTATGGCCATTCTCCTTCAATAAAAAAGGGAGTCCACTAGCCACAGTTCCGAATCCTAATAACGCTAGTTTTACTGACATTTTCTTCTCCTAAACTATCAATCTGCGAATTACTCTACTACATTCCTCATATTATACCAAAAAATACTATTTTTTTATAGTAATCTCATAATCAAAAAATCATTAAATTACTTTAAATTGGATGAGTTAAAACTAAAAAAATGATATAATAATAAAAACAATCATTGGAGCATTTATGACTAGACGTACAAAGAGAAAGAAAAACATTGGCTTAATAATTATCTTTATCTCAATTATTACCTTATTTGCTTTTGCTATTGCAAGTTTTGTTTATCTTCAAAAAACTACTGCTAAGCCGGTTGATAAGATTAAAACAAGTCAACAGATTAAAAGAAACAAACTATCAAATAAGGAAAAGGTTGAGTGGAAAAAAGAATCATCTCCGATAAAATTACCTATCTTGATGTACCACGCTATTCATACCATGGACCCTTCAGAGGCGCCTAATGCAAATTTAATTGTTGATCCTAAAGTGTTCGAGGAACAAGTTAAAGCGATGGCAGACGATGGTTATTATTTTTTGACACCAGAAGAAGCCTATCGAGTATTGGACAAAAATGAGAAGCCAGCTAATAAAGTGGTCTGGCTGACATTTGATGATAGCATGATTGACTTCTACCAAATCGCTTATCCGATTATGAAAAAGTATAAAGTCAAAGCGACTAATAACGTGATTACTAGCTATACTGATGAGAAACGCGTAAGCAATTTAAGCTTGGAGCAAATGACAGAAATGAAAAAGAATGGCATGTCCTTCCAAGATCATACCGTTAATCACCCTGATTTATCACAAGAAAGTTCAGAATCACAAACGGCCGAGCTAAAAGATTCAAAAACCTATTTAGACACAAACCTTAATCAAGAAACAATAGCAGTTGCCTATCCTTCTGGAAGATATAGTGATTCCACTCTGAAAATTGCCAAGTCTCTGAATTACAAATTAGGAGTCACAACTAACGAGGGATTAGCTAGCGCCTCAGACGGGCTTCTTTCTTTGAATCGAATTCGCATTCTCCCATCAACAAGTGCTAATCAACTGTTACAACAAATGCTAGTCCAATAATCAAATATTAATAAAAGCTTCTGAAATCTCAGAAGCTTTTTTCTTTTATAGTTTTGAAATGGCTAAATAACGTCTAACTCCTGAGAATGAAACATAACTAATCCAACGGTATCCTTCTGCTTCTAATGTGCGATCATAATTTACAGACATTCCTACTTTGTAAGAAGCAACTGGTTTTGAAGACAAACTTGGCTGACTTCTAACTTCTAAATCTTTTGTCAATACAATTGTTCCAGAAGTATTTGCTACTGGTAGATCTGGTTTAGTTGGTTTGGCAGGTGTTGAAGGTGTCACAACCACATTTTTTGGCACTTCTAACTTTGTTTTTAAAACTGAAAGAAGGTTACCAGCATCAGTTTTATAATACAAGTCAACATGGTAAAGACCTGTCATATTTTTATGGTTACTCAATTTCACAGTCAATGAGTAAGTGCCATCATTTTGTTTTTTAGCTGTATACCAAACTAAATCATCTTGTCCTTTTTCTTCAGACCAAACTGGTATTTTCACTTCCTTTATGGCTAGATTATTATTAACTTCCGAAACTTTGATAGTGAAATCACCATTATTTTGGAGATGATATTCTAATCTACCTTTAGGATAAATATTCGTATCAGTTGGTTTAGGACTAGGCTTTGTTGGTTTATCAGGAGTTGGCGCGACTACTACTTGATCTAGTTGAATGTAACGTCTTATTCCACTATAAGATAGATAAGAAAGCCAACTCGTGTTATCTGATACTAAAACTTTATCATAATTAATAGTTTCGCCTTGCTTAAATTCAAATTCTATTGGAGCAGCAAGTTTTGGTTGATTTTTGACTACAACTTCTTTTGTGAATGTATATGTCCCACTTGCAGGTAGGGTAACTTTAGTCACTTCTGGAGTTGGTTTTGTAGGCTCTGGTTTCTTATCAGGTGTAGTTGTAACATCAACTTTATCTAACTGAACATAACGTCTTGTTCCACTGAAAGAAAGATAAGAAAGCCAATTTATGTTATCTGCTACTAAAACTTTATCATAGCTTACACTTTCGCCTGCTGAAAAAACAAATTCGGTAGTTGCTGATAACTTAGGTTGGTTTTTGACTGCAACTTCATTAGTGAACGTATAGGTCCCACTTGCAGGTAGGGTATTTGTTTTGTCTATATTTTCGTTTTCAATTTTCTTATCTTTAGCGTCTGCAGGTTTGGTAGCATCTGGTTTTGGTGTCACATTCTTATTTGGTAATGCAACATAACGAAGGGTACCACTAAATGATTTATAAACTAACCATTGCGTATTATCAGCATTAATCAATTGGTGATAATTAATTTTTTCACCTTTTTACCCATAAAATACAATTGGTGCAACAAGTTTGGCTTCATTTCTGACAGCCATATTTTCAGGGTAAATATAAATTCCTTGGTTAGTAATAATTTCACCACTTGTAACCGATTTTTGTGTTGGAACATCTGCTACAATAGTTTGAGGATTTGTTACTTGTGTTGGTTGAATTAGTTCTACTGATTGCGGCGGTTTAACATCAGTCGAATTTACATTAATAATTGAATCAGATACTTGTTCATTAATATTCTCTTGAGCTTTAGTTTCTAATTGGTCTACTTGAATCTGACTATTATTGCTAGTTGTACTTACTGTATTAGTAATTGCTGTATTAGTAATTGCTGTATTTTCAGCAATTTCTTTTTCTTGGTTTGTTGTTTGAATCAAACCTTCGGTTGTAGACTGACTGGTATTGATTTGATCCGCAAAAACTGGATTAGTCAACATGATACTTGCTCCAATCATAACCGAAGCTACCCCATAACTATATTTTCTGATTGAAAAACGACTAACTTGATTTAAAAATGGATTTTTCATGGTTTTGACCTACTTTCTTTTTATCTTACAAGGTCATTATATGAAATAAAAGAAACAATTTCAACATAATTTAGTAATATTTGTAACATTTCTGTAACATAATGTGTTTTCCATAGATAAAAAAAGCCTTTGTTCATTACAAAAGCTTTTTGATGTATTTTAGGAAGACTAATAATTATTATTTCTATTAAATAAAAAGTTGCATATTAGTATTTTCAGAGTCACCAATAAAAGTTGCGACCCCACCATATTCAACAAAATCAAATAATTCCTCTTTTTCAATTCCCATCAAATCCATTGACATGGTACAAGCCACAAATTTGACACCAAGTTCATGTGCTTGTTGAATCATATCTGGTAAGGCATCAACATTTTTATCTTTCATGATGGTCTTAATCATTTTTTGACCAGCGCCACCCATATTCATTTTAGAGAGAGGTAATTTATCAGCACTTGACGGCAACATCATGTCAAATAATTTTGCCATTCCTTTTTTCTGGATGTTGTTCTTTTTAAGAATTGATAAACCCCAAAAGGTGAAGAAAATAGTAACAGACTTGCCGAAAGAAGCAGCTCCTGAAGCAATAATCATTGAAGCAATTGCTTTATCAAAGTCACCACTAAAGACAACCATTGTTGCCCCGTTTTTAGTTTCTTGCAAAACTCCTTCTTTTTGGAGCAAGACTTCATTTGGTGCTACTTGACCACTTCCCTTTTGCAAAGTAGCAACTACATTATTGTTTTCTATCTTATTATTTATAACTTTGTTACCAGTATTGTTAGCCCAATTCTCAATATCAGCAGAGAAGCCAAAATCACTAGCTACAACACGTAATTGTTGACCATCTTGCATACTATCCATGGTTTTCTTAACTTTCAAGATCGGACCAGGACATTGCAAACCACATGCATCTAAATGAATCATCTCATCTTCTGATTTAGTCTTTGGTACAACAAAAGCTTCTTCCATGGCTTCAGGACTTAATACGATTTCTTTTAACTGGTAGTTTGAATTCTTGTAGGTCTTATATCCTCCATCTAGGTTCTTGACTTGGAAGCCAGCGGCAGCTAAGATTCTTACTGCATTATACCCACGTTGTCCAACTTGACAGTAGACATAAATCATTTGATCCTTAGGTAATTCCGCAAGACGATGACGTAGCTGATTCAAAGGAATTTGAAGACTGCCTTCAATTAAGCCAGTAGCTAATTCAAAATCTTCACGTACATCTAAGAAAAAGGCTCCTGCTTCTTTTAAAGCTTTGATTTCTGACCATTGGAATGTTGACACCTTGCCGGCCATCATATTATCTGCTACATAACCCAACATATTGACGGGATCTTTGGCTGAAGAGTATGGTGGGGCATAAGCCAGCTCGATTTCTGCCAATTGGTTGGCTTTTGCACCAAACTTCATTGCAGTCGCAATAACATCAATTCGTTTTTCAACGCCTTCAGTCCCAACCGCTTGCGCGCCCAAGACTCTTCCATCTTGGCCAAAAAGTAACTTCATGGCAATTGGTGAAGCTCCTGGGTAATACCCCGCATGTGAGTTTGGATGAATATGAATCACTTCATGAGCAATGTCAGAATTTATCAGTTGTCGTTCACTGTTCCCAGTTGACGCTGCTGTTAGTTCAAATATTTTAGCCACAGAGGTTCCTTGTGTGCCTGGATATTGGGCGTTTATTCCATTGATAACATCTGCAACCAATCGCCCTTGACGATTAGCTGGCCATGCTAAAGGAATATTAGTCTCTAGACCAGAAACAGTATCTGTCACTTCAATAACATCACCAATGGCATAAACATGTTCAGCTGATGTCTGCATTTGAGGTGTAACTTTTATGGCACCTTTAACACCAAGTTCCAAGCCAGCTGCTTTAGCTAAAGTATTTTCTGGGACCACGCCGATAGATAAGATTGTCAAATCTGTAGGCAGTGTTTTACCACTATTTAAAAGTAAGAGGTTTCCATGATCTACAATTTTATTTAATCCGTCGTTTAAAATTAAATTTATGCCATGCATATTAATTTGCGCATGCAATTGCTGTGCCATCTCAAAGTCAATATTAGGCATGACTTGTGGAGCCATTTCGACTAGATTGACAGAAAGTCCTAGTTCAACAAGATTTTCCATCATTTCCAAGCCAATAAAACCACCACCAATAACTGTTGCACTTTTAACATCATTATCAGCAATATAGGCTTTTATTAAGTCCATATCAGGAATATTTCTCAGTGTAAAGACATTTTTTGCATCTTCTAAACCAGGAATAGAGGGCTTAATTGCTTTTGCTCCTGTAGAGATTATTAAATCATCATAGCTTTCGTCGTATTCTTCATGTGTTATATGATTAAGAATTGAAACGGTCTTAGCATTCGTATCAATTGAAAGAACCTCCGAAAAGTTGCGAATATCAATACCATATTGACTGCTCATTCCATCAACTGTTTGTAAAATTAGATTTTCTCTGTCCTCTATGGTTCCACCTATATGATATGGTAAACCACAATTGGCAAATGAAATGTATTCACCCTTCTCAATTAGTATAATCTGATCTTCCTCGTTAAGACGACGAAGTCGAGTTGCCGCAGTCGCTCCACCAGCTACTCCTCCAATAATAACAATTTTTTTAGCCATAAAATTCTCCTATAATATTATAGGATTAATTATATACCCTTACGGGTATATTGTAAAATAAAAAAATTCACCCACTAATTACAATGCTTAGTCCTCTTTTTCTTCCTCCATCAACTCTGTAGCAGAAAATCTTTGATCAATTAATTGTCCAGATGTCTTTAAATGATTCAAATTTTCATCATAAGCACTTGAAAAAGCAAGCCCATAAAGAATATCAAGCAAGACATGGATTGAAATATTTGTCGTGAAATTTCCGATTTTAGAAAAGAGTTTTTCTCGTGTTGTGATGGGAAGAAAAAGATCAACTGACTGAGATAAAGTATTATTTCCTATACTAGTTATCCCAATCCGTTTAATCTTTCGCTTAGCCAGTATTTCATTAATTTCAAGAATCATTGACGTTTCACCTGATGTAGAAATTAAGATTGCCACCGAATCTTGCGGAATATTATAAGCTTCATACTTCTCCTCACCTGCAGTTGTAACTATATGAATTAATTTACCTAGTCTACGCATTTTTAAGGCAAAATCTTGGGCCAGTAAAATATTAGCATTTTGACCAAAAAGATATATGGTTTTATTTGTATTAAGTATTTGCTTTGCTTGGGACAAATCATCGTGATGAAGTAAAGATATGAGATCATCAATAGTTGACTTTTCCAGCGAAGCAATCTTTGCAGCAAGTGTCATCACATTATCCTTAGCCTTAAAAGGAATGTTAGAATCCACTTTCGTGAACTGACTAGTCAGATAGCGATGTTCCTCAAGGTAAGCATGTTTAAAATCAACCCAGCCCTTGAAACCGAGCTTTTTGGCTATTCTGACTATTGTTGAAGGTTGCGTAAAGGTTTCTTTAGCCAAGGCTTGTATGCTAATTTTTTCTAGTTGTTCTACATGATCGATAATATATCTGACGGCAACAGCTTCTGCCTGCGAAAAAGTATAAGATTCCAATTCTTCTTTGATGAGCATAATGTCCTCCCTGTGGAAACTTTATCTTAACTTTAGCAAAAATATTTTCAAAAATCACCTAAAAAACGAAAAAATTTGTAAACAAGTTTTTAAATGATTCTATATCTCTTGTTTAAAATTTTCAAAATCGTATACTCAAATTAAAGATTAAGAAAGAAGGAAAAAACAAATGGTTAAAATAGCAACTATTGGTGGCGGAAGCTCTTATACCCCTGAATTAATGGAAGGTTTTATCAAACGATACGACCAACTGCCAATCAGTGAAATCTGGTTAGTTGATGTAGAAGAAGGCAAAGAAAAACAAGAAATTGTTGGTGCTATGGCACAACGGATGTGGGATGCAAGTCCTTACGATGTTAAAGTATACTTAACTATCAATCGTGAAGAAGCCCTCAAAGATGCTGATTTTGTAACCACACAATTCCGTGTTGGACAGTTAGATGCTCGAATAAAAGACGAACGCATTCCCTTTTCATACGGCATGCTAGGACAAGAAACCAATGGCCATGGTGGGATTTTTAAAGCTTTCCGAACTATTCCAATTGTTTTGGAAATTGTTGAAGATATGAAACGTCTCTGTCCAAACGCCTGGTTAATCAACTTTGCCAATCCAGCCGGAATGGTTACTGAAGCAGTTCTCCGCTATGGGAATTGGGATAAAGTTGTTGGACTTTGTAATGTTCCCGTAATGGCTAAAATGGGTGAATCACAAATGTTAGGCTTGAGCGAAGAAGACCTGATTCATAAATTTGCAGGGGTCAACCACTTCCACTGGCACCGTGTCGCAGATAATAACGGTAACGATGTAACCATGCAAATCATTGATATGCTTTATGAAGAAAGTAATGGTTTGCCAAAAAACATTTTCGATATACCATTCTTTAAAGAACAATTACAACAAATGAAAATGATACCTTGTGGCTATCATAACTACTATTATCGTTTTGATGAAATGTTGGCACACGGCATCGAAGAATTTAAAGAAAACGGTACCCGTGCTGAGCAAGTCCGTGCCCTTGAAGAAAGTCTTTTTGAATTATATCGTAACCCAGAACTCAACTACAAACCCAAAGAATTAGAAGAACGTGGCGGTGCTCACTACTCTGATGCAGCATGTGAAACAATTGCTTCTATTTATGCTAATAAAAACACTGAAATTGTTGTCTCTACACAAAATAATGGTGCAGTACCTGATCTACCAGCTGATTGTGCTGTTGAAGTTACTGCTTATCTTGGTGCTCAAGGAGCTCGTGCAGTTGCTTTCGGTCCTCTGCCAACTGCCGAACGTGGTTGGTTACAAGTCATGAAAGCTATGGAACTATTAACCATTGAAGCGGCTGTTACTGGAGACTATGGAACAGCATTACAAGCTATCACGATCAATCCACTAATTCCCTCAGGAGCTCGTGCCAAACAAGCTATGGATGAACTTTTCATTGCCCATAAAGAGTATTTACCTCAGTTTGCTGATACCATTGAACGTCTTGAAAAAGAAGGTATTACTATCAAAGATGACAAAGTCAAAAAAATGTGTGACATGTAATACTTTTACTCCACTAGCATCTAGTGGAGTATTTTTTATGCCGATTGACTAGCTTGATCAATACAATTGAAGACAAATGCGTCAGTATCAGGGTGACTAGGAAAATGAATTTTCCCTGATCATAAATGCTATAGTCACTTTTACTCATCATATAGCTCGTCAGTTGGATGTACATGGGGTGGATGAAAAAATAATAGCTACTCAGCACTTTTAGATATGACAGGTCACGATTTTTCCAAAAGCGAGAACGAATGCTGAGATTGAATAAAAAGGAAATAAAGACTGGTGCACTTAGAAAGAAGTTTTTGTCCCGTCCCTGATGATAGAAGATAAAGAGGAACTCTAGACCTAAGAGCGACAAGAATATTACAGTCTTTAATATCGTGGCTTTCGAGAAAGATTTGTGGTCAAATCTGTCATAGAGCAAGATTCCCAAAAATAGGAAAATGGGTACAAAAAAGAGGCCATTTCTAGTCGTTTGAAAAATGGCAAAATACTTGGCCATATATGTCTCAATAAGCTGACCCGTAAATAAGGCGGAATTAGTCTCATAAGTGCCCAAAACATATAAAGCGATGATAGTTACTAAAGTTTTTCCTTGACCGAGTCGCCGACATAGTAAGTGTAAAAAATGCCAGCCCAAAAATAAAGCAGGAATATACCAGAGGGTATGAGAAAAACCGAGATAAAGAAAACCAACAAGCAAAGCGGGCAACATAAATCAGTAAGATAAGTTCAAGTGCTCAAAGAATAGAAATGCTAAAGGCAAATAAAGCAAAGACCACCCAACATATTTCTTCATTAGCCCCTTAAAATAGAGTTGACAAGACCCACCACTTCGTTCCTTTTCCCTTAGAAAAAAAGCGGTGCAAACAAGAAAATAGGGGACTGCCATCCGACCAAAAAAGCTTTTAAAAATGAAATGCAGGCTGTCGCTCTCAAACAAACGACCACTATGAATCACCATCACCTAAATAGAAAAAATATACTGCAAACAAGAAAGCAAGGCAAAATTATAGGATGACCTAGTTTTGACCATAAGATTCCTTGATTAAAAATATCATCACTATTTTCATACAAAAAAACTCCTGACAAATAATTTCTTAGAAATGATTTTATCAGAAATTTTGAGAACTCATCCCATCTATCCTAAACGGTAAAAATTGAGCCTGAATTGTAATAAAAAACACACTACTAAACAGCAGTGTGTTTTTTAATTTATTTTCTATCTCGAAAAACAAATAATTGACTAAGAATATAGTTCAAAACAATAATCAGTACCTGACCAACTAATGTTTCAATTGAATTAATTAGTTTGGGACTATCATTTACAAATTGACCAATGATATGTGGAAATGGATCAACAAAGATAAAGGCTAAAAGAACATCCAATACAAGTGTAACTAATCCAGCAAGCACAAATTTAACAAAACGTGGAGCCCACCCTCTACTAACCTGCTTAAAAACAATTGTATTAATTGTATCATTTGTCACAAAAGCAAAGATTAAAGCAATAATATTAACCAAACCAGCCGAAACAGTCGCATCCTGTTAAAAATGAAAAATAATAAGACGGCTAATGATATAAACGATCGTAGTCAGAATACCAAAAATTAGGTAGGAGATAACTTCATTATGAAGTAATTTTTGTAATTTAGTATGTATTTTTTCCTTTACATATTATAGATCCGTATATAAATCAGTCTCTTTTACAATATAGACTGGTCGCTTCTTGGTTTCCAAAAATATTTTCGCAACGTATTTGCCCAATATCCCCAAACAAAGTAATTGTAGGCCACCAATAAATAAAATCACCACAATCATACTAGCCCATCCATTTACACTACCACCGACTGTTAACTTACGGATAACGACAAATAGAATTCCAAAGATTGAAGCTATAAATGAAAGTATACCACTGTATGTCGCAATACTAAGTAAAGTCTCTGAAAAATTAATATAGCCTTCTAATGAGTAACGAACTAACTGCCAAAAATTCCAGGATGATTCTCCAGCAACCCGCTCTCTATTTTCATATGGAATATGATAGGTGTCATAGCCGACCCAAGCAAAAATACCTTTTGAAAAACGGTTAACCTCTCCCATTTCTAGAATACTGTCGACCACCTGTTTCGTCATTAAACGGTAATCTCTTGCCCCGTCGACAATCTCTGTATCCGAAATGATATTAATAACCTTATAAAATAGTTTAGAAAAAAATGTTCTTATTGCTGGCTCACCCTCACGATTTTTGCGACGAGTGCCTACAACATCATACCCTTCTTGAATTTTGTCATACATTGCAATTAATAATTCAGGAGGGTCTTGTAAGTCTGCGTCCATAACAGTGATAAAATCACCACGAGCATGCTCTAACCCTGCCAACATGGCACTTTCTTTACCAAAATTACGTGAAAATGATAAATAATGAACATTTGAATTGTAGTTGCTTATTTCTTTTAAAACATTAAGCGTGTTATCCTTGGAGCCATCATTGATAAAAATGTATTCAAAATCAAGTTGATTTCCTAATTGTAATTCAACTCGATGTGCTTCAGCTAAAAAAAGTTTTATTGTATCTTCCTCGTTATAACATGGTACAACGATTGATAGCAAATGTTTTTTTATTATCATCTATATTCCCTATATAATTAGTCTTGTTAATTATCTAAACCTTATTGTATTTTACCATAATTAATAAATTATGATAAACTTTGGAGTTAGATCCCACTTTTCAAAATAAAAAACTCTCACTGAAGATATAATCAGCGAGAGGTTCATTAATCATTTAAATGAGTATTCAAAGTAATAAGTATATGGGCAAATCCAGAAATCGATGCAGCAATAATTAATAAGGTATGACCAAGGACCATCCCAGATAAGAGAAAGATTAAAGTTGGAATAATAGCTAGAGTAATTGCACTCTTAAGTTGCTTTTGTTTCAGATATGATGACCAAAAGTAATAATAGACGAGCAATAAGCATAATTCATAAGTTACATAAAGTATAATAGTACCCCTGTCATATAATCTAAACTCCCATACAAAAATTGGTAAAACCATCAATATCATACAACCATATCTGCCAATTTGTTCCAAAATCGTAATCCACTTAGGTGGAACTTTGGTTAGTTTATTACTCATTTGATAATTCTTAGCATAATGTATATTGGGAATCATCAACAATATGATAACAATAGAATTAAAGCCATTTATCCAATTAAAAGCCATATTCAAACCTTCATCTTCGTTTTCTTAATTATACAACCACGATAATGGATAAACAAGATTTAGCTATCTTGAGTATAATTTAATAGAAAAAACCACTGAGTCTCGGCACTGCACCCAATAAATGAGACACAAGAAAAACACTCCTGTAGAATTCTAGTAAAATAGAATCAGGAGTGTTTTATTATGTTCAAAAAAGCTTACTCGTTAGAAACCAAATTAGCCTGTATTGAAATGAAGAAATCAGGTAAGCCCGAAAAAGTTATTATGGATAGACTTGGTATTAAAAATATGATTTGTCAAATTAAGTTAGAATAAAATGCTTCTTGTACATAGCTCAAAAATATCTCAATTGGTGTTCTGTAATTCAATGATTTTCTTGGAATATGATTACGTTGATTGCTGACACTGGAAATAAATGTCTGATTCACTTCTCTAAAATCCATTGATTTCGGCAGTCCATTACGACGCA
>CAACWI010000285.1_pt1 | contig 70620 bp, 75 predicted proteins | sample 2275591 | NCBI WGS metagenome assembly CAACWI01 (sample SAMEA5312452, study PRJEB27640) | indoor metagenome | biome: indoor environment; feature: uncontrolled; material: polymer tiles stone | place: Germany | collected 2014-07-07
GTGTAATTTTTAATCACTTATTAGCATAAAGTGAATAAAAATAAGACACCTTATGCAGGTGTCCTATCTTATTTTGTAAATTCTTTGACCAAAAGATTAAATTCTTCATTGGTCAGGGTAACCCCTTTACCCATTTTGGTATGATCTGGGCTCCAAGTTCGAATATCCCATTTTGCTGGTGCACCATTAAATGATACACGATTTAGTTCTTTAGTCCAGCCTTTATCATTCTCAGATAAAGTAATTAAATGTTCTTCAATTTCAAAAGTAAATTCAGCCATTTTTCCTCCTAATAAATAATTCGAAAAAAGAGAAAAATTTCTATCTCTTTTCTTTAAAAAATAACAATTTTGCGATAAAATACTATAAAACTATTCTAACAATTTATAAGGAAAATGGCTATGAAATCTCTTGCAAATATAATAAAGTCATCCCTTTATGATTTTATTGACGGACACCCCCATTACCCCCACCAACAGGACAAACAAAAACCTATTTCACTTCAGTCAAATAAAAATATAGCTACTATTAACGAGGCTATGGAAAGCAATACTCCCGTTCATCTTATTTGCTCAGAAAAGGACCTAACAGGTCTGATTACCAAATACAATAAAGAAATAGGACAGCTCATCTTAAAAAACAATAATATGACACAAATAGTCACCATTTCTGAAATTAAAAAAATATCCATACTACCAAAAAACAAAGCATGAAAACTCCTCTTCATAGAGGAGTTTTGTTATGCTCTTACTGTTTGGCTAGTGCCATCTTTTTTATAAAGATTGACTAATCCTTCTTTACAGGCACGAATCATATCACCTGCTTGAACAGCCTGTGGTAATTTAATTGTTAGTAATGCCATTGGATTTGGTGCACGATTAATTTTGTTACCTTGATCATCATGTAAATCAACTACTTCTGTTTCAAAATGTCTGAATCCTGGACCATAAAACTCAATTTTGTCCCCTTCATGAATAACATTACGTTGACGGATTGTTGCTAGCATGGTTGATGAATCAAATGAGACTACTTCTCCAACAAATTTATATTGTGGAATTTTACGGCGAGCTCCAAATAACTGTTCATTCTCAGTTGGCATTCCATAATAAAAACCTGTTGCCAATTCGCGCTGAGCTACTTTCCATAGTTCATCAATCAATTCATCTTTAATGGCAAAGAATTTTTCTGGACTTTCCATATAAGCATCGACTGCTGCCTTATAACAATTGGTAACAGTTGATACATAGTGAATTGATTTCATGCGACCTTCAATTTTAAGGCTATCAACCCCATTCTCAATTAAATCAGGAATATGGTCAATCATACACATATCAACTGATGACATTGAATAATCTTCAGGAATTTCACCTTTTAAAGAACGTCTTTCAGAACCAAAAGGCAATTCATAAAGATCATATTTCCAACGGCAAGATTGTGAGCAACCACCACGGTTCGCATCGCGGTGACTCATGTGGTTAGAAAGGACACAACGTCCTGAATAAGAAATACACATTGCTCCGTGAACAAAGGCTTCAATCTCTACCTCTGTACGTTTTCTAATCTCAGCTAACTCAGCCATATTTACTTCGCGAGCTAAAACAACACGTGTTAAGCCCATTTCTTTCCAAAACTCAAATGTTTCATAGTTTGTTGATGAAGCTTGAGTTGACAAATGAATTTCTAAACCTGGTGCTTCCGTTGAACAGATAACTATTAAAGCAGGGTCTGATACAATAACGGCATCTAAGCCCATATCTCTTAATTGACGGAACCATTCACCTGCTCCTGCTTCATTACCTTCATGTGTAACCATATTGGCTGCAACATAGACTTTAGCATCATGAGCGTGAGCATAATCAATTCCTTCTTGCAATTCTTCCATAGAAAAATTACCGGCACGACTACGTAAACCGTAAGCTTGTCCACCGACAAAAACTGCATCTGCACCATAATCAATAGCAACTTTTAATTTTTCTAAAGTTCCAGCTGGTGAAAGGACCTCTGGACGTTTTTTTTCTGTATTTGACATTTTTTATCCTTTTTTCTCTCGACTGTTGAGCATCAGCAATTCTTCAAAAATTACTTAACCGTTTTCGGATCAAACTCATAAAATCCGGTATCTAAGTCACGACCTTTTGGATGAAGTCTTTTAAGTTCTTGATCAAGTTCTTCTGCTTTTTCTTGGCTAAATTCTCCAGCCAAAATTAGCTCGCGCGCCTCAATAAAGAGTTTAGTAATAGCTAAGAAGTTATCACCCGGACAGTATATCCCATCCAATTTCCAATTATTTAAGTTATGGCTGTGCAGTTCTTCCAATTTGGTCATCATATCAATATCATTGTTGATAAAGATGTGCGTCCCATGGTTGTCCTGATAAATGGAATAATGGCTCTCGGCATCACCAGGTTCAGCAAGGAATAATCCGCGTTCTCTGGTTGTTTCATCATCAATATGAGTGAAATTATAGTAATTTTCGATCAGTGGACGTTTTGAATGGTGTATAACCGAGGCTCCATAAACTAATACTTCAGCTGGAAATTCAACATTTTCAGCTAAGGTAAATAATTCTGCTGAAGGGATTTCACGAGCTAATACAGTTTCTACTGCTCCATGTTGCCCCCAAAAATTGACCTGACGACTTGATGTCACGAAGACAGACGTGTCATAAATTAACTTAAAGTTATAGCCATCACGCTTATTAACATAAAAGAGTCCAGCATCACCAACCACTAAGTAATCAACTTGAATTTCTTTCATTAAATCTAGGAAAGGTTTAATGGCATCCATCATTCCTTGGTGCATCAGTGCGTTACAGGCCACAGTCAATTCTTTTCCTGCCGCATGCACGATTGTTGCAATTTCTCGTAATTCATCATAAGTGAAGTTATGAGGAAGTCTTAATCCGTAATCTTTTTCTCCAACATAAATACGGTCTACCCCAAATGATAACAATGCTTTAACGTGTTCAATACTTTCAGCTGTTGCTGTAATAATTATTTTTTTCATATAAAGATTATTATATCAAATTTTGGAGGCCTTGGAAGCATATTTCTTGTCAATTCTTGAAAACTGTGCTTTCATTTTTTAATTTTCAAAAAAGAGATGACAAATTGGAGAATTTGTGATAAAATGACTTAGTATCTCGAAGGAAAGGAGAGGACTATGCCATCACCATTAAGAAAAGAAGAGCATTTTGAACAATTACAGGATTATCAGAATGAAACTCCGAAATTTCAAGAATTTCAAGAACTTAATGCACCTAGTGCTAAATTAGAAGAATTATTCTTTTTTGCTGCGATTGCAATTTTTAGTTTAGTCACTGTCTTATTTGCATTTGTCCTACTCGCATTAAACTTTTCTCCGATATGGGCATTTTTGTTCTCAGGCATAATCAGCTTTAGTATCACAAATGTTCTCAAAAAATCTGTTAAAAATCTTATCAAATAAAAAAAGTTTTGGGAAAACCCAAAACTTTTTTATATTTCTGAATGTAACTCTTCTTCTTCACGTTCAGACTTAGCTGATGCATCTATAATTTCTTCTGAAAAAACATCTGTATCTGAAATCAAATCTTCTGAAGTGTTCATCACTGGAGCTTCCTCATTGATATCAGAATAATCAATGATTACATCTTCTTCATTAAGAACAACATCTTCAGTAGTCATTGTTTGATCATCTGTCATATCTTTTTCTTCTGTAAATTGTTGGCTTGTCTTATTAACAAATTGATTTGTTTTTTGTTTAACTGCTTCCATTACTTGTTCAGGAGTAATCTCACCAGTTTCAAATTTATGTTTATAATCATTAAATGTTTCTTTTGCAAGGTTAGTATATTCAGTACCTTTTTCTTTTGCCATTTGATGATACTCTTCTGGGTTTTCTTTATAAGCATCGTATGCCTGTTCAGCACGGCTTTTAATTTCTTTTCCTTTTTCTGTTGATAAGAAATAGGCAGTTGCAAGTCCAGTTGCAGTACCAATTACTAATGATTTAAGTAGATTACTCATAACTTTTCTCCTTTTTACCAAATACTTTTGAGGCCATTTTACCTACCATGGCAGTTTTACTAACTTTAGAAACACCACTTGTTGCTGAGCTAGCATGTTGTCCCAAAGTTCTTGCATGAACATTTAAATCAGAAACACTTTCTGATAAATCTGCAATGGCAACAAATAAGGGATCAATTGTTGATACTTTACCATTGACATCTTCAACTAAAACATTTGCTTTAGCTAAGATTTCATTAGTTTGATAAAGAGTTACATTGACATCACTGGTTAAAACAGAAATTGTCTTCTTCGTTTCATCAATTGTTTCTGATACCTTTTTAAGAACAATAATTAAAAAGATTACGAGTGCAACAAATGCAAGTGCGATGATAATTAATGCAATACCTACTAAATCCATATTTTCTCCTTTAGCTTATTCCTGATAGAAAGGAATATTTTTTTGTGCTCTTCTTTTGATAACAAAAGCAAGACCAATTACAATAATAATAATTGAAACAATTTGTGAAACTCGGATTCCTAAGAACATTAGACTATCCGTTCTCATGCCTTCTATAACAAGTCGACCACAACCATACCAGATGAGATAAAAAGCAAAGATTTCACCTTCTAAGAGAAACTTAGGTTTTCTTCTCAAAACAATGATAAAGATAAATCCAAATAAATTCCATAATGACTCAAATAAAAAGGTTGGAATTCGGTAACTTCCGTCTATAAACATTTGTTGTTTTATGAAGTTTGGTAAATAATTTAAACTTTTTACTGCTTTGCCATAAGCTTCTTGATTTACAAAATTACCCCAGCGACCAATAGCCTGCGCAATCATTACACCAGGAACTGTAACATCCAAAAATCTTATGGGATCAATAGCTTTATTATAGGTGTAAAAATACAAGACGATGGCACCTGTGATTAAACCACCGTAGATAGCAATCCCGCCATTCCAAATGGCAAAAATTTCATTCAGGTGCTGAGAATAATATGACCATTCAAAGGCAACATAATAAATTCGTGCACCAAGAATAGATAGTGGAAAGGCAATCAAAATAAAGTCAATAATATCGTCACTAGGCAATTTTTTGTGTGGAGCTTCTTTTGAAGCTAAGTAGACTCCTAACAGCAAACCCATCATGATACAAATCGCGTACCAATGAACGGCAAATGGACCAATTTTAAATGCTATTGGGTCAATCATTGGTTTTCCTCATTCTGACTAATCAAATTCGTTAATCTTTCTTCAAAAGTTTTAGTCGCATCAAATCCCATTTGTTTAGCACGATAGTTCATCGCAGCTGCTTCAATAACAACAGAGACATTTCGCCCAGTTTTAACTGGAATTCTAATTCGTGGAATTTTAACGCCGGCAAAATCAACATCTTCATTACCATTGCCAAGACGATCAAATATTTTCCCTGCTTCAAAATTTTCTAAATAAATAGCCAACTGAACTTGTGAAGAATCTTTAACAGCACTAGCTCCATAAAGTGACATAATGTCAATAATGCCAACACCTCGAATTTCGAGAAGATGTCGTAAAATCTCAGCAGGCTCCCCCCAAAGTGTCTCTTCGTCTTTCGCATAGACATCTACTCGGTCATCAGCAACTAAACGATGACCCCGCTTTACCAATTCCAAACCAGTTTCGCTTTTACCTATACCAGAGTCCCCTTGTATCAGAACACCCATACCATAAATGTCCATCAAAACACCGTGAACACTTGTTCGTTCTGCTAATGATTCCCCTAAGAAATAAGAGATTTCACCTAATAATCGACTAGTAGATGTTTTACTTTTTAAAAGAACAATATTTTCCTCTTTAGCTGCTTGAATCATTTCATCAGGTATTGGTAAATCTCTAGAAACGATCACAGCTGGTGTTTCTTTTTTAAACATCTCTCTTAAAACTGAATAACGGTTATGAGAAGTCATTTTTGTCAAATATGACCATTCCTTCATCCCAAAAATCTGAATGCGTTCAGGTGCATAATAATCAAAATAACCGGTCATTTCAAGCCCTGGTCTTGATATGTCGGATGTTGTGATTTCTTTTTCAAATAATTCATCGGTGCCATAAATAATTTCAAAACGAACCTTATTAATGAGCATCTTAACTGTAACTGACATAATATCTCCTTTTTTATATTATATCATACTTGAATTGTAAACCCTTTAATAGAGTCACTTTAAAGTATCATAAATATAAAATTTTAGAGAAAAAGACTTCATGTCAGTCATAAAGTCCTTCTTCAAATCAATAGGTTGTGTCTTTAATTCATTATTCCCCTGTTCAAAAATAATAAGTTAAAGAAAATTCTTACCAGAACCAACCATCATCTTCATCGTCAACCACTTCGGCATCCTTACGACGTCTTGGCCCATTATTACGTTTTTTAGCAATTAGATCCTCTTTATAAGGCAAAAAGATAGCTAATAAAATGTAAATAACAAATCCAAAGCCAGTTGAATAAATTAGCAGGGCTGCAAAAACGCGTGCAATTGCTAAATCCCAACCATATTTATCAGCTAAGCCAGCAACAACACCTGCAACCAACCTGTTTTTGCGCTGTTTGTAAAAAACTGTATCCATTGCGCACTCCTCCTTTGCTGATTTTCTTCTATATTATAATACCTATTGATGATAAATAAATCAGTCTTTTGACTGATTTATTTTGACTATTTTTCCTTGACAAAAGCCGCAAACATATTTTCGCGTGTTAATCTGTCGTCTTCTTGTAAAATGATGCCCACAAGACTTACATATATAATGAATTTTATTGAGTTTTTGACTAATTGGGGCATAGCGCAAACCATCGACCTGGGCTAATAGATCTTTAAAATCTTGGTCTCGATGTCGGAAACCTTTTTTGGCCATATAGAGATGGTAGTGACAGAGCTCATGCCTAACAATTTTCCGAAAAATCTCAGGACCAAATTCTTCATAAAGATTAAGATTAAAATCTAAGTGACCATCATTGGGGAAAAATCTTCCACCTGTTGTTTTTAAACGATTATTCCAATGGGCCTCGTGTTCGAAGCTTTGTCCAAAATCCTCTTTGGAAACCTGCTTTACATAATCAGTTAGATTCATTTGGCGCTAATAAACTAAGGTTAACTTTGTGACGGTCAAGATCAATTTTAGAAACCCATACAGTCACCAAATCACCTACGGAAACTACCTGACTTGGGTGGTTTACAAATGTCTTACTCATTTCGGAAATATGAATTAAGCCATCTTCATGGACACCAACATCTACAAAAGCACCAAAATCGACAACATTGCGAACAGTCCCTTCCAGTTTTTGACCAATTCTTAAATCTTTTAAATCTAAAACATCTTGACGTAATACTGGCGTTTGGAATTCATCCCGAAGGTCTCTTCCTGGTTTGAGTAAATCACTGATAATATCTTTCAATGTCTCAAAACCAATTGACAACTTCTCAGCCATCTCCTTCTTATTCACTGCTTTTAATTTGTCTTTTGCTTGGTCGTCTAATCCCTTAATATCTAATTCTTTAAATAATTGCTTAACAGCTGCATAGGATTCTGGGTGAACCCCTGTATTGTCGAGGACATTTTCACCATTTGGAATCCGCAAAAAACCAGCAGCTTGCTCAAATGCCTTTGCCCCTAGACGTGGAACTTTCTTAATAGCCTCACGGGAAAGTATACGTCCATTTTCCTCACGGTACTTAACGATATTTTCAGAGATTGTTTTATTAAGTCCAGAAACATGAGACAAAAGCACTGAACTGGCTGTATTTATATTAACTCCAACTTGGTTAACCACGGTATCAACGACGAAATCCAAATTATCCGTTAATTTTTTCTGGCTAACATCATGCTGATATTGACCGACACCAATTGACTTAGGATCAATTTTTACTAATTCTGCTAATGGGTCTTGCAATCGCCTTGCGATTGAAATGGCAGAGCGTTTTTCGACCGTTAATTCTGGAAATTCATGTCTTGCAAGTTCAGACGCTGAATAAACAGAAGCACCGCTTTCATTCACGATGACATATGAAGTACTTGGAAAGTCCTTAAGAATTTCAGCTACAAAAGCTTCGCTTTCACGGCTAGCCGTGCCATTTCCAATCGCAATAATTTCAATTTGGTAGGTTTGAATTAATTCAGCTAATTCTTTTTTTGCAAGTTGAATTTTTGCTTGTCCAGCAGGTGGTACTGGGTAAATGACGTGAGTTGTAATTAATTTACCAGTTTGATCGACAACTGCTAATTTAGCACCAGTTCTAAAGGCTGGGTCAAAACCTAAAACCATTTTCCCTTTTAATGGAGAAACTAACAAAAGGTTTCTTAAATTCTCTGAAAATAATTGAATAGCACCGTCTTCAGCAGCCTCTGTTAATTCACTGCGAATCCGACGTTCCATGGTAGGAATAATTTTTTTCTTTAAGGCTTGTGAGATGAGATCTTCAATATAAGGATTTTTCTGCTTGAAACGGACACTGAAAAAACGCAACATTTTATCAATGTTATGTTCAAAGGAAACTTTGAGCACACCAAGTTTTTCACCACGGTTTAATGCAAGTGTCCGATAGCCTTGCATTTTGGAAACTTTATCAGAAAAATCATAATAAATTTGAAAGACATTTTTATCATCAAGTGATTGGTCTTTTAATTGCGAAACAAGCTGACTATAATTCCAAATTTCGTTATAAGTCCATGAGCGCAGCTTAGCATCTTCTGACATTGCCTCAACTAAAATATCAACAGCTCCTGACAAAGCTTTTTCTGCAGTAGGAAAGGCTTCATTTGTATATTTTTCAGCCTCTACTTCTAACTGGTCAGCATCTTGTAAGATGAGACGAGCCAGTGGGAACAATCCAGCTTCACGAGCAATTGTTGCTTTGGTCCTTCTTTTCTCTTTGTAAGGCAAGTAGAGTTCTTCAACATCAGCTAGTTTATCTGCTGATTCAATAGCTGCTCTAAGTTGATCAGATAGTTTGCCCTGCTCAGCAATTTTTGCCAAAACAGTTTCTTTTCGATTTTTTAAGGCTGTTAAAGATTTTTCAGTATCAATAATAGCTTTAATGGCAACTTCATCCAAATTACCCGTCACTTCTTTTCGATAACGTGCAATAAATGGAATGGTATTTCCTTCAGCTGTTAAATCTAAAACGTCTTGAATTTGTTTTATTGAGATTGCTAATTGCTCAGCAATTGTTTCGATAATTTTATTTTCCATAATAAGTATATTATACCATAAAATGGCTATTTAATGGGCTTTTGGCATGTTATTTTAGTTAGTAATTAACAATAAAAAAAGATGCCTAGGCACCTTTTTTATTAGTTTAATTCGACAATTTCGCCTGTTTCTAAATAAACCAAACGTTCGCAAATATTTGAAATATAATCAGCAAAACGTTCAATATGACCCATCATGTAAAGGTATTCTGCTCCGTTACGAATTGAAGTTTCTTGCCCTTTCATTTCAGTCATGATTTCCTTAGACGTTTTATAATATAATTCATCAATAGCTTCATCTTGTTTAGCAATTTCAATTGCTTTTTCAATTTTACGTTTAGGAAAAGCAGCTAATAAGTCTGATAACATTTTCAGTGCTTTTTGACCGGCATCGTGAATTTGTTCTTCGATTGTATCTAAGGTATCGACTTCTTTCAAACGAATAATTGATTTTGAAATCCCAGCCATATGGTCACCCATACGTTCTAAATCAGAACAAGCTGACATGATTGTAATTACAAAACGAAGATCTGTTACTTGTGGTTGTTGTAAGGCTAAAATACGTGCACAAGACATCTCAACATCAATTTGTGCTTGGTTAATCAATTTATCATCTTCAATGATTTTTTCAGCCATTTCTTTATCTTTTGCTGCTAATGCTAATAATGCTTTAGAAGCTGATTCAATAACTGCTTGACCCAATCCTAAAAATTGTTGCTCTAAAAGTTGAAGTTCTAATTCAAATTGCTCTCTCATGTAAAAGTCCTTTCTCTAACCGAAGCGTCCAGAAATGTAGTCTTCTGTACGTTTATCTTTAGGATTTGTGAAAATTTCTAATGTATCACCGAATTCACAGATTTCGCCAGTTAGGAAGAAAGCTGTTTTATCTGAGATACGTGAAGCTTGTTGCATGTTATGAGTTACAATAATGATGGTATAATCCTTTTTCAAGTTTTGCACAAGATCTTCAATTTTCAAAGTTGAAATTGGGTCTAATGCTGATGTAGGTTCATCCATTAAAAGAACATCAGGTTCTACTGCCAAGGCACGTGCGATACAGATACGTTGTTGTTGACCACCAGAAAGTGACATTGCATTCTTTTTAAGATCATCTTTAACTTCTTCCCAAATCGCTGCGCCCTTAAGACTTTTTTCGACAATTGCATCAAGTTGAGCTTTATCTTTAACACCATGTGTTCTAGGGCCGTAGGCTACGTTATCATAAATAGACATCGCGAATGGATTGGGTTGTTGGAAAACCATTCCGACACGTTTACGTAAGCTATTCAAATTCATATCTTTTCCATAGATATTTTTGTCATCTAAAAGAATGTCTCCTTCGATACGACAACTAGGAATCAAATCATTCATACGGTTCAAAGTTTTCAAAAATGTTGATTTACCACACCCTGAAGGGCCAATCAAGGCTGTAATTTTCCCTTCTGGTAATTCAATATCAACATTTTTAAGGGCATGAAAATCCCCATAATATAATTCAAGGTTTTTTACGGAAAAAGTTCCCATTATTTAGATGCTCCTTTCACAAGGCGACGAGATAAAATTGTAGAGATAGCATTTATAATCAATACTGTAATAATTAAAATAACACCAGTGGCATATGCTTCTTTAACATGAAGACCTTCACTAGATAACATATACATATGTAAAGCGAGTGAACGTCCAGAAGACATAATAGATGTTGGTGCATTAGTTGAAGTCCCTAATGTATACATAAGAGCTGCCGTTTCACCAACGATACGACCAACTGCCAAAATAACACCTGCTAAAATACCTGGCATGGCAACTGGTAAGACAATTTTGAAAACAGTTCTCAATTTCCCAGCTCCAAGCCCAAAACTGGCTTGACGCATGCTATCACTTACAGACATCAAAGCTTCTTCTGTAGCTCTGATAATAACTGGAAGAACCATAATAACTGATGTCAAAATCCCTGACAATAATGAATATTGGAACTTCATAAAGACAACAAAGAAAAGCATCCCGAATAGACCAAATACAATTGATGGAATCCCAGCTAATGTATCGGCAGCAATACGAATCAGTTTAACCCATATTGAGCCTTTTTTAGCATACTCGACTAAGTAGAATCCTGCAAATACACCAATTGGCAATGCAATCAAAAGTGAGCCAAATACTAAAATTAAAGTAGAAACAATTGCTGGCATCAGTGAGACATTATCACTAGTGTATTTCCATTCAAATAGTGAAGGAGTAATATTTGGTAAACCATTAACCAAGATAAATCCTACGATTAGAAAAAGTGATCCAAATGTAAGTAAGGTAAAAAGGTAAACTAAAGTTTTTAAAATATATTTACTCATTTACTGATTTTCCTTTCATATAAGAGAACCACGCATTAATTAGAAGGATAAAGATAAATAATACAGCAGAAGTCGCAATCAATGCTTCTCTATGTTGACCAGAAGCATAAGCCATTTCTAACACGATATTTGTTGTCATTGTTCGAGTGCCTTCAAATAATCCTGTTGGAATAACTGGTTGATTCCCAGCGACAAGAATAACAGCCATTGTTTCCCCAATTGCACGACCAATACCTAAAATTATTGCTGAAAAAATACCTGATTTAGCAGCTGGAACAATAACACTAAAAATAGTGCGTTCATGACTTGCTCCTAAAGCAACACTTCCAGAATAAAAAGTTGCAGGTACTGTTCGAATAGCTGATTCAGTCAAACTAATGATAGTTGGTAAAATCATAATCCCTAATAACAATGATGCTGTGATAACGGACATCCCGTTTCCAGCAAATGTTCTAATCCAAGGAACCATTAATTGTAAACCAAAGAAACCATAAACAATTGATGGAATTGCAGCCATCATATTGACTGCACCTTTTAGGAAACCATAGATTGGTTTTGGACAGTAATAAACCATAAAGACAGACGTAAAAATTCCAGTAGGCACACCGACAATAATAGCTCCTATGGTGATTAATAATGAACCAACAATCATTGGTAAAATACCAAAGCTAGAAGGTGTATTTGAAGGAGACCAATTTGAGCCAAATAAGAATTTAGCAACACCGTATTTTCCGATAAATGGTAGTCCATTCATAAATATGAAGATACAGATTAATGATATAGCAACAATTGACATCGCTGCACTAAGGAAGAATAGAATTCTGAAGAATTCTTCTTTGAACGCTTGTTTTTTCACGCGCTATCCTTTCTAAATGAATGAAAGTAAGGGGGACAAAGGTGTCCCCCTTACACTTTCTTAGACTTATTTTGCTTTATCCCAGCTAGTTACTTTACCAGTAAATACATCTGTGATAGATTTCATGCTGATTTCTTCTGCTTTGTTGTCTTTGTTAACAACAACTGCAATTCCATCAAGTGCGATAGCATCATGTTTTAAGTCTTTGCCTTCTTCAGGAGTAAGTTCACGAGACACCATACCAATGTCAGCTGTTTTTTCTTTAGCAGCTGTGATACCTGCTGAAGATCCATTAGCAGTGATATCGATTGTTACATCTGGATTTTCTTCTTTGTATGCTTCAACTAGTTTTTCCATAAGTGGTGTAACTGAAGTTGAACCAACTACTGAAAGTTTACCTGACATTTTTTGTGAAGTGTATTCTTTCATATCATCTTTAGCTTCAACAAATTTATTATCTGTTACAACTGCTTGACCTTGTTTAGAATGAATGAATGCTACGAAGTCTTTTCCTAAAGCTGATAAGCTGTCGTTGTAAACAATGTTGAATGGACGTTGAAGTGGGTAGTCGCCATCTTTAACTGTTTTAGAGCTTGCTTCCACTCCGTCAACTTTAAGTGCTTTTACATTATCATTAAGTGAACCAAGTGAGATATATCCTACAGCATCTTTATTACCAGACACTGCTGAGATAACACCTTCTGTACTGTTTTGAACAACTGCTGATTTAGAAGTGTTATCAGTTTCTTTATCACCATCTTTTTTCAAAATACCAGTAATTTCAGTAAATGCTCCACGTGTTCCTGAACCATCTTCACGAGTGATGACTTCAATTTTTCCACCTGATGCTGATGTATCAGAAGATTTTGAATCGTTGTTGCCACAAGCAACTAAGCCAAGACTAGACAAACCGAGAACTGCGAGAGTAATCATTTTTTGAATTTTCATAAGTTTCACCTTTTAAAATATATTTTTTTACTTCTTGTAGATTTGCTACATGTTTAGTATACCAATGCTTTGTAAAGGTTTATCCCCTATTTTTGTAAAGATTTTGTAAAAGTTTATATTTCTAAAAAATATTTCCTAAACATTAAAAAAAGAAGTCTTTTAGGCTTCTTTTTTCTCTGAAATAATACTTGATGGTAAGGTTAGGGTAAAGATACTTCCCTGACCAAGCTGACTAGAAACACTAATTTTGCCAGATAAGATTTGACTAAGTTCTTTCACTATTGAAAGACCTAGACCAGTTCCACCACTTTGGCGACTGCGTCCTTTATTAACTCTGTAAAAGCGTTCAAATATCCGTTCGATTTCTAACTGACTAATACCAATTCCCGTGTCCTTGACACATATTGTGATATTGTCTTTTGTTTCTCTAGTAATAACCATTATATCCCCGCCATCCTCAGTATAACGAATGGCATTTGATAGAAGATTTAAAATAATCTGAGACAAAAGGTATTTATCCGATTCAATGATAACATTAGCTTCTAAATCATATTTCAAATGTAAATGTTTTTGCTGCAATTGATGTTTTAAGCTATTGCCAATATACTGGAGAAATTCATTCAAGTCGATATCAGTTTTCTGTAATTGAGTCTTTTTAACCTTCGAAAGCGTCAGCATATGCTCAACAATGTGTTCTAAGCGCAAGCTTTCATTATAAATAATATCCAAGAATTCTTTTTTTAAAACTTCTTCATCTTGCGGCATTGACTTGATGGTCTCCGCAAAACCTTTAATAGAAGTTACCGGTGTTCTTAATTCATGAGAAGCATTTGAGATAAAATCCATGTTCAATTTTTCGTAATTCCGAATCATTGTTAAATCATAGAGTAAAACTAAAACTTGCTCAGTCTCTTGAACATCATTTAGAATTGGAACGACTGTCACTTCTAAAATCAAATCACCTTCATGAAATCCACGAAGTTCTTTTTTTATGGTTTTGGTGCTTAAAAATGTCTGTTTAACTAAAGACTTGATATCCGTTCGGCTAATATCATCTAAAACCTTATAATCGATTTTTGTATCTGGAAAATAGTTAGGCAAGGATTTACTATGTATAACGATATTTTTTTTTCGATCAACCAAAAACATGCCCATTGTTAGGTGGGATAGCAAAGCTTGAAGGTTTTCAGACATACCTTTGATGCTTGCTTTTTGTTGCTCTGTTTGATTTCGAAAATTTCGTAAAATATGGTTTAGTTCCTGAATTGTCTCATCTGAAGAATAATTGTAATACCTTAAAGTATAGGCATTCTCTACTAATTCATCTAAGTCATTTTGAGTGTCGTGCATATTTTTTATTGCGAATACTGATATCAAAATCAAGAGGATAATAAAACTAATCCAAACTTGCTTATTTCCATAGTCGAAATAGATAAAAAAACAAAAGAGCCATAATAATATATTCGTGATTGCTAGGATACTAAGACTTTTTCTCATCCTTTAACTCCTTAAATTTATAACCGTAACCACGAATGGTTTTGATAAACTTAGGATTTTTCGGATCATCTTCAACTTTTTCTCTCAGTTTACCAATGTGGACATCGACTAATCGTGTTTCCTGACCAAAATCATAACCCCAAATTCGTTCAAGCAATCGTTCTCTTGTTAAGGTCATATTAGGATGCTTTATTAAATAAAGTAATAATTCATATTCTTTTGGTGTCAGGTTTAACATGTCATTATCTTTATAGACTTCATGACGATCAGGAAAAACCCGTAGCCCATTAACGACCCATTGCTCATCACTCAAATCATTATCATCAGTTTGATCTTTTTCTGTTCTACGAAGTATAGCTTTTACTCTTGCAATTAACTCTCTTGGGCTAAATGGTTTGGTTAGGTAGTCATCAGCACCCAATTCTAGGGCTAATACTTTGTCAAATTCATCCCCTTTAGCTGAAACCATCATAATAGGGGTTGTGATTCCTTTTGCTCGAATTCTTTTACAAACTTCTATCCCATCTAATTGAGGAAGCATGATGTCTAGTAAGATAAAGTCAAAGTGTTCAGTCTCTGCTAATTTTAAAGCTGACCGACCATCACCGACTAATTCTGTCTGATAGCCTTCTTTGGCCAAATGATAATCTAATAAACGAAGAATATGTTCCTCGTCATCCACTAGTAAAACATGTTTTTTCATTACTTTCTCCTATGGAGTTAATTATATCACATTTCTCAGAAAACATAATTAAATCTAGAATTGAGATCAAAAGTAAAAAATCTGTATTCAACTTCCAAATTTATATAAAAAATACTTTCCAAAGCATAATGAACTTTGACAAGTATTCTTCCCTATTAATATAAGTTATGTTCAGATTGTTAATTCAATAATGTTTCCTTCTGGATCATTAATAACCGCCTCATAATAACCATCACCTGTTGTACGCGGACCATTTTGAATAGGAAAACCTTGGTCTTGCATGTAGTAAGCAAACTCATCAACTGCTTCTTTCGAACCTAAAGCCAATGCTAAATGTGCAAAGCCAAATTGTTCATGGTTTTGGTCAGCAAGATTAGTTTTATTCATTATTTCTAAGCGAGCACCTGACGCAAATGTTAAAAAGTATGAATAAAATCCAGTTTTAGGGTTATGATAAAGACTTGTAGAACTTGCTTCAAAATAACGGCAATAAAATTCTTTCATTGCTTCCATATCTTTAACCCATAGTCCGATGTGTTCAATTTTAACTTGCATATTTTTTCTCCTTTTCTTCTTAAGTTAAGTATAAGACTTTCGTGGTAAAATAGCTTGTATAAAAGAAGCTAATACTGATACTATTATCTTATTATAATTCTCTCTTCAATTAAGAATTATGATTTATCTTTTCATTTCCCTTTAAATGATAGTATAATAGTGGTATATCTATAAAGAAAGTTGGTAGAAAAATGGCAATTACACATAAAAAAAATGACGAATTAGAAAAAATGATGTCAGGTTTTGCAAGTATTCCAAGTTTTGACAAACCAATAGATGTCGATGCTGAAGGCAAAATCATTCCTGCAACCAAAGAAGAAAATAATAAAAAAGAGGTTGACAAACTATGAGTTATCAGTCAGGAAGTCCACTGACTTCTCTTTTTTTGCTGATATCTTACTTAAATCATGATGTTTTTAGAAAGGGGGAGAGATAATGCAAATCTTTTCATCTCTTCCACCAGATATTCTTCAATGGTCGGCTATCTTTTTGTCGATTATCATTGAGGCCTTACCTTTTGTTTTGCTAGGAACTATTCTATCTGGTTTTATTGAGGTTTACATTACCCCAGATATTGTCCAACGCTACTTGCCAAGGCAGAAATTTCTGAGAATCCTTTTTGGGACCTTGATTGGTTTTGTTTTCCCATCTTGTGAATGCGGCATAATCCCAATCATCAATCGTTTCCTCGAAAAAAAGGTCCCTTCCTATACTGCAATACCCTTCTTAGCAACTGCACCAATTATCAATCCGATAGTGCTCTTCGCAACCTATTCAGCTTTTGGAAATTCCTTACGCTTTTTATTACTGCGTTTACTAGGAGCAATCATTGTCGCTATTTGTTTAGGAGTCTTGTTAGCTTATTTCGTGGATGATGATATTCTAAAGGAATCGGCTGAGCCAGCTCACTTACATGATTACAGCCAGGAAAAATGGTCTAAAAAACTATATTTTGCCTTAGCTCACGCCATAGATGAATTCTTCGACACGGGACGTTATCTTGTTTTCGGTACATTAATTGCCTCTGGCATGCAAATCTTTGTTCCTACTCGGATTTTAACAAGCATTGGGCACAATCCGCTCACTGCCATTCTAACGATGATGCTTCTTGCATTCATCCTTTCTCTTTGCAGTGAGGCAGATGCCTTCATCGGTGCTTCCTTGTTAACCACCTTTGGTTTTTCCCCCGTATTAGCCTTTTTGCTAATTGGACCTATGGTTGATATCAAAAATTTGATGATGATGTTAAAAGCCTTTAAGAAAAAATTCATTATCCAATTTATCTCCGTCTCTGCTTCGGTTATTATCCTATATTGTTTATTAGTGGGAGTGATGTCATGATCAGATTTTTAGTCTTAGCAGCTTATTTTGAACTAACCATGTACTTAGAATTATCCGGAAAATTGGATCAGTACATCAATATTCGCTACTCTTATTTAGCTTATATATCAATGGTCCTATCTTTTCTGTTGGCCACTGTTCAACTCTATACTTGGATGAAAAATATTAAAGTTCACAGTCATCTGCACGGGAAAATGGCTAAGCTGACAAGTCCTTTGATTCTAGTCTTACCAGTTCTGGTTGGACTTTTGATTCCAACGGTCAGTCTTGATTCAACAACTGTTTCAGCTAAAGGCTATACTTTTCCACTAGCAGCTGGAACGTCAAAAAATGGAATAAGTGATGATGGAACAACTGTTCAATATTTAAAACCCGATACCAGTCTCTACTTTACCAAATCAGCCTACCAACGGGAAATGAAAAAAGAGATGAAAAAGTATCAGGGAAATCAACCTCTACAGATTACCAGTCAGAACTATATGGAAATAATGGAACTAATTTATCTCTATCCAGATGAATTTAGTGATCGTGATATTTCTTATACTGGTTTTGTTTACAACGAACCTGGTCATAAAGACTACCAATTTCTGTTCAGATTTGGTATTATACATTGTATAGCTGACTCGGGTGTCTATGGTTTATTAACGACTGGAAATCAGGTTTCCTATCCAAACAATACTTGGTTAAACTTAAAAGGTCATATCCAAACTGAGTACAACAAAGATTTACAACAGACCTTACCTGTTTTACATATTACAGAAGTCCAGCAAGTCAACAAGCCTGATAACCCATACGTCTATCGTATTTTTTAACCAATCCTTTTGAAAAGTCATTTCGACGGACCTACTGCTTGAAATGACTTTTCTTTTGTCAAAAATCACAAAACAAGAATAGAAATGGAGAATCTATGCCATCCAAAGAAAAAACTGTATCTAGAGAAACCTTTTTTGCTATAGTAGCAATTGCTATGATTGGCTTTTCAGGTATTTTGTCCGAAACTAGCATGAATGTTACCTTCTCTAAATTAATGACTGTATATGATCAGCCTTTAACTAATTTACAATGGATAACAACTTTATATTTACTATCAGTTGCCATTATGACTACTGTATCAGCCAGTCTTAAACGTAATTTTGGCGAACGTCAAATTTTTTTCACAGCTTCTAGTATGTTAATTGTCGGAACAATTCTTGCCCCTGCTACAAATTCATTTGTGATTATGCTCATTGCTCGAGTCATCCAAGGCCTAGCAACGGGAATGATTATGCCTCAAATGTTTAATATTATTTTAGAACGGGTTCCTGAACGCAAATTTGGAACTTACATGGGGCTTGGAGGTTTAATCATTAGTTTGGCACCAGCTTTCGGACCATCCTATGGTGGCTTTATGATAAGTCATTTTGCTTGGCAATGGATTTTTATCTGTATTCTCCCTTTTCCAATTATTGCTAGCTTTTTAGCCTTCAAATATCTTGAAAATTCTCCTAAGGGTGAGAAATTGTCCTTTGACTACCTTTCTTTTATATCATTAGCTGTTGCTCTGACCTTAGCACTTCTTGTAATCACTAGCCTAGAGTCCGGACATCTAAATCCTTTCTACTTAATTGGCTTTATGATTAGCTTACTTTTCTTCATCTACCGAAGTTTACATAGTCCAAAAGCGTTTTTAGATATCCGGATATTAACATTACCTTCTGTAACTTTTGGATTAATCCCATTCTTTATATTTCAATTAATAAATTTAGGAATTAATTTCATAACCCCAAATTTTATTGTCTTGGATAAGATTGCTTCTTCTTCTCAAGCAGGGATGGTTCTTTTGCCAGGTACCTTATTAGGAGCTCTTCTAGCCCCAATCCTTGGTAAACTATATGATACAAAGGGTCCTAAAATTTCTCTTTATTTAGGAAATAGCTTACTCATAATTTCTTTAATCTTTATGACAATGACAACAAAAACTTTTTCAACCCTGGCTTTCACTTTCATTTATATCATTTTTACAATTGGACGAAATATGGGATTTAACAATACACTAGCTACAGCTATCAAAAAATTGCCAAATGAAAAAAATGCTGATGCAACAGCTATTTTTCAAATGATGCAACAATTTGCAGGTGCGTTAGGCACTGCCCTAGCTTCAATCATTGCTAATAGCCATGCTAATTTTACTTTAGGAGTTCAAAATGTTTATCTCCTATTTACAGCATTTGCTTTAATAAGTTTATTTAGCTATTTTGGTATGTTCAAAGCATTAGCAAAATAAAAAAAACTTCCAGGATTGGAAGTTTTTTTAGATTCTATCTTTTAATTTCTCCACAAATAGATAAGCTGCTGGGCAGATTAAGGTATTTTTTAGAGTTAATTGATTAATTTGATAGATTTTTTTGCGGTCTGTATGAGGGAATTCTCGACAGGCTTTTGGACGAACATCATATATACTACAGAGATTATCATCCCCTAAGAAGGGACAGGGCATCGACTGAAATATTTTATCCCCGTCTTCGTCAACTTGTAAAAACATGTTCTCAAAAGCTGGCATCTTCATTTTGAAATGTTTTGAAATGCGTTGAATATCTGCTTCTGTAAAGAGTGGCCCTAAACTTTTACAACAATTAGCACACTTGGTACAATCAATTTCTTGAAAAACCTCTTGATGTACTTCTTGAACAATTTTACCCAAGTTCTTAGGTGCTTTCTTTTTTAAGGTCGCTAAGAATTTGCGGTGTTCTGCCTGTTTTTGTTGGGCTAAATTTTTATACTTTTCCAAGTCAATACTCATACTTGACATGTTTTCTCCTCTTTTTATAGACTATCTTTGCCTAAATAATATCACCCAGTAAACCCTTCATGAATTCTTCAGAGTCGAATTGACCTATATCATCGATTTTTTCTCCAAAGCCGATGAACTTAACAGGAATATCCAATTCTTGTCTGATGGCTAAAACGACGCCACCTTTTGCTGAGCCATCAATTTTTGTCAAGATAAGGCCAGTAAGTGACATGATTTTTGAAAACTCTTTTGCTTGGCTAAGCGCATTTTGTCCTGTTGAGGCATCTAAGGCTAACAAGGTTTCGTGAGGAGCATCTGGGATAACGCGTTTGATAATGCGACCCATTTTTTCCAGTTCAGCCATCAGATTTTCTTTGTTTTGCAATCGACCTGCGGTATCAATTAATAATATATCAACATTTTCAGAAACTGCTCGTTCAACACCGTCAAAAACGACGGAAGCAGGATCAGCTTTTTCTGGTCCCATAACTACTGGTACATCAACGCGTCGTCCCCATTCTGCTAACTGAGCAACTGCACCAGCACGGAAAGTATCTGCTGCTACTAACATTACTTTTTTGCCTTCATTTTTATACTTGTATGCGAGTTTCCCAATTGAAGTTGTTTTACCTACACCATTAACCCCTACAAAAAGCATAACTGTTAGTCCTTTTTGGTAGTTAACAGCTTCATTATAGACGCCATCTTTTTCATAGATATCAACTAATTTTTGAACAATGACACGACGAAGATCTTCTGGCTTTTTAGCATTTTCTAATTTCACTTCCTGACGAAGCTCATCAGTCAGCCTAGTTGCCACTGTTACACCAACATCAGATAAAATGAGCATTTCTTCTAATTCTTCAAAAAATTCTTCATCTACTCTTCTGAAATTTGCAAAGAAAGCATTTAATCGAGCTGTAAAACCAGTTCTCGTTTTAGCTAGTGACCGGTCATACTTATCTTGGTCACTTTCATTTAGCTCGGCGACAATAACTGGTTCAACTTCTGTAATGACGGGATCAGCTTTAGGTTGAATTCTTCCTTCACGGATATCTTCTTCAAAAGCTGCCTTGCGTTTGTAGTATTCTTCCATCATTTGAATGCTAGAAGCTGAAGGCTGAACTGATTGTGACGCTATCATTTCGGAATCTACTCTTTCAGACTTAGATTCACTTCTTGTCATATCTGGTTCATCATCAAGAGCTAAATTTTGGTCATCAGAAGATAAGTCTTCATCTTGATTATTTTCAGTCATTGCTGGACTGTCATCACTCTTTGTCATTTCTTCTTTATGAGCCATGTTCACTTGATTAGTATCCAGTTCAGGTGTTTCGACAATTTCTTGAATATCTAATTTTTCTTCATAGTCATCGCTGTCTTCAATAATCTCCACAGACTCATTATCTAGATTTGCTGATAAATCTGGTTCATCATCAAAGACCTCAAAGTCGTCATCATTGTCACCATCATAGAAAGGAACATCTGTTTCCAAAGGGTTTTCCGATTCACTCTCATCTTCGAAAGGTTTCTCATCAGACATTTCCATCGGAAAAACTTCTTCTAACTGCTCCTCGTCAACCTGTTCAATCTTTTCTTGTTCAGTATCAAGGTTTTGATTTTCTTCTTTTTTATGTCCGAATAGACGATCAAATAATCCCATTAGTCTACCTCATTTAATATGTACTTGTGAATTGCTTGTGCAACACCAGACTGATCATTTGTTAAAGTTGTGACGTCATCTGCAACTTTTTTTGCTTGGGACGTCGCGTTAGCCATTGCAATACCGAGGCCAGCCCACTTAAGCATGGATAAATCATTGGCTTCATCACCCATAGCCATCACATTCTTTGCCTCTAAGCCGAGGTGTTGGCACAAAAGGTTTAGACCAAAGGCTTTATTAATTCCTTTGGGCATGACTTCAAAAATGATATCACGTGATTTAAAGTATTCGTAATTTCCAAACAAGTCTTGATTTGCTTTAGCTAATTGTTGATCCAAATAAGTCGCGTCTGTAACTGTTACAATTTTATTATAAACAATCTTTTTAGATAAATCTTCAATCGAGTCAATTTCAATAAAAGATAATAAAGGGTTGGCTAGGTAATATTGGGAATGACACCCATCCGAGCTTGGAATACTATAGACCGTTCCTTCACTTAAAATATCAGTCGGTAAACCAATTCTATCTAGTTCCTGATGAATCACTTTGACATCGGACAAAGCTAAAGCACTCTTGTCTAAAATCAATCCCGTATTTTTTTGAACCAGTCCGCCATTAAAGGTAATTGAATAATCTTCTTCATTGACTAAATCAAGCTCTTCAAGTAGATTACCAATAGCTTTTAGGGGACGACCAGTTGTAATCACAACTTTGACGCCTTTGTCACGCACAGCTTTCAATGCTTCTTTATTAGCATCTGTTACTGTTTTTTCAGTGGTAAATAAGGTTCCATCTAAATCCAAGGCTAAAATTTTAATATCAAACATCTCTAACCAACCCTTCTAAATAGCTCAAAACAGAAGCATCATTACAATGACCAATCACTTCTTGACTAATTGCTTTTATTTCTGGTCTAGCATTTTCTGTGGCAATGGCTGTGCCCACATACTCGAGCATTTGAAAATCATTGAGATTATCTCCAAACGCCATGACTTGATTGGCTTCAATTCCCAATGCTTTACACAAATGCTCCATCCCAAAACCTTTATTAACTTCTGTTAAAATCACATCAATCGATTCAAAACCAGTCGTCACAGCTGTAATATATGGTAATTCTCGATCTAACCAATCACTACCATCTAAAACTGTATCACCTGAAAAAGTTGTCGTAATCTTATAAATGGCATCATCATCCATTTCATCAAAATCTGAGATAATTTTAACATTTTCATAGTAATGATAAATTTTATCAATATATGCTTGGCCCGCACCTTTTAAAATATAAGCCGCTTTTTGACCTGAAAAAGTCAAACCTGCCCCAGTATAATGAGGATTAATCAATATTTTCTTAGAAATTTCAATATACTGCTCTTTGGTTAAAAAGTCGGAGAAGATAACTTGACCTTGGTATTGAACAACTGAACCATTTTCAGCAATAACAGCAATCTTATCCAGATGTTCTTTAAATAATTCATCAATGGCTAATACTGACCGGCCACTTGCCACAGTAAAAATAATTCCTTTTTCAGCAAGTTTTGGAAGCAAATTTGCTAAACGGTCCTTATCATAAGTACCATCTTCTTTTAAAAAAGTTCCATCCATATCTGTTGCTACTAATTTTATCATGTTCCCCTACTTCTATTTATGATAAGAATCCTAGATTTTCTGATTCCTTTAATTTAACAGAAACAACTTTTGAGACTCCTGATTCTTGCATGGTAATACCATAGATACTGTCTGCTGCAGCCATTGTTCCCTTACGGTGTGTCACGACAATAAATTGACTATTCTTGTCAAAACGGTTAAGGTAGTCCCCAAAACGCTTAACATTAGCTTCATCTAAGGCTGCCTCAACTTCATCCAAAATTACAAAGGGAATTGTCTTAACTCGTATAATGGCAAATAGCAGTGCTAAGGCTGAAAGTGCCTTCTCACCACCAGACATAAGGTTCAAGGATTGAATCTTCTTACCTGGAGGTTGCACGGAAATCTCTACCCCAGCAGTCAACAAGTCTCCATCTGTTAGAACCAAATCAGCCGTTCCTCCGCCAAACATTTGACTAAAAGTCTCTTTGAAGCTTTCTCTAATAGCCTCAAAGGTAACTTTAAAGCGAGCTTTCACTTCATTATCCATGTTGCCAATTGTTCCTAACAACCTATCTTTAGCTCGATTTAAATCAGCTTTTTGAGTATTTAAAAATTCTAGACGTTCTGCCACTTCGTCATATTGTTCAATAGCATCTAGGTTTATTGGACCTAACTGTTTAATTTTCTTCTGAAGTTGTTTGAGATTTTCTTTTGCCAAGTTAGCATCTTCCACGGCTCTACAGTCTTTTTGAGCATCCTCCAGTGTCATTTGGAAATCTTCAACCAGTGCTTTGGCATGACTCCGTAAGCGATCTGATACCTGTTCCACTTCAGCTTCTAGTTTTGTTTGTTTGCGGATAAAGTCCTCATTTTGGAACTGTAATTTGGTTAATGAATCTTCTAGTTCCTCTAATAATGCAGCATAATCTTCATTTTCAAAACGTAACTGAACTAATCTTTCTTCTACGCCTTGTTTGCTTTCTGCCAATTTTACAAGTTTCGTTTCTAAACTTGGTAATTGGTCAATATGTTCTTGTGAAACATGCAGTGTTAAAAGATCCTCTTGCTGACTTATATGATCTTGTTTAGATTGAATCCTATTTACTAGAGATTCCAAATTACTTCTTTCAAAACGTTGCTCATTAAGCAAATCACGTTCCTTAAGGCGTTTTTGAGATAAATCTTCCATAATCTGATTTTTCTTATCAGCAATAGCATCCTTGTTGGACTTGATATCATCAATATCTAGATTTAATTTTTCTTTTTGTTTAACCAGTTCAACTAACTTCTCTTCAAGAATCAATTTCTCATCTTGATTTTTTGCCAATTGTGACGTTTTATCATTAGTATCAAGCACCTCAAGTAAGGCACTAGCATCTTCAAAACGTTCTTTAACCTGTTGATAAAAGAGATTTGCTTTTTGTTCAGCAAGTCGAGCTTGCTCACCTCTTGTCTTGAATTCTTCAAGTTGAGTTTGTTTTGCTTGCAATTGTTGGAGCAATCCAGCAACCACTTTTTCTTGGTTTTTTAGATCCTGATTTATGGCCAATAGCTCTGCTGAGACCTGATCTAATTCTGGCTGAATAAAAGTTGAATTACTCTGTCTGTTAGCCCCCCCTGAGAAGGACCCCCCTGGACGTAATTCCGTTCCGTCTAAAGTAACAATTCGCACTTTATAATTTAACTTTTTAGCTGCGCTATTGGCATGGTCAATCGTGTCAAAAATAGCTGTGACATTAAGTAAATTTTTGATAATTGCATCTAGTTTCGAATCATAAGAAACGAGGCTTTGTGCTGTTCCAATAAATCCTGGACTAGTTTCTAGTTGCTTCTGGAAATTATCGGCTAAGTAACGTGCCTTAATTGTAGTTAAAGGTAAAAAGGTTGCTCTACCCTGGCGATTTTGTTTTAAATAAGCAATGGCATTTTTAGCAGATACTTCATTTTCAACAATAATATGCTGACTACTTGCACCTAAAGCCACTTCCATAGCTGTTTGGTAATCTTTATCAAAATTGAGATGTTCACTGACAGCTCCTAAAATGCCACCTATTTGTTTTGCATTCTGGAGAACTGCTCGCACGCCTGCATAAAATTGACTATGACTTCTTTGAATCGACTCTAAACTGGTTTGGCGAGCTTCTTTTGCCTTTTTCTGATCTAATATATCAAATAATTTACTTTGAGCAAGCTGATAATTTCCTTGTTCTTGACCAACTTTCTGATCTAAATCTTGATAGTTTTTTAATAGTTTTGCAACTTCTTGTTGACTTGCTTGAAATTCTTCAAATGCTTGTTTTTTTTCAACTATTAAAAGATCAACTTTCTGACTAGTCTCTTGATACTCTTTATCCTGATTAGCTTTCGTTAATTTTTCTTGCTCAATGTTGGCCACTAATAAACTAAGCTTATTTGATATGTCTGCCTCATCTTGCATCAGCTTGACATAGTCTTCTCTTAAATCCTCTATAACTTGGTCAGGATCAGTTGAAAAGCGAGCCATCTCTTCAGTTAAACGGACAACTTCTTGACTAAGTTGACTAAGTTGAACACTGACATTTTCTAAGCCAAGTGTTTTTTCAGATTCCTGGTTTTGCAAAGTAAGCAATTCTTCTTTAAGTTGTTTGATTCGACTACTAGCTTCTTCTTTTTTCTCACTTTTTTGACTTTTTTCAAGTTTAATTAATTCAATCTGACGTTCCAAATCAGACAAAGCTTTCGTTAACTCCAGTAATTGACCTTGTTTCAAGTCCATTTCTTGAGCCACTGTTTGTCTTTTTGTCTTTAGGCTTTGATTTTCATTTTCAAGCTTTTCTCGATGTTGGTGATAAGCAGTCATATCTTGCTTGATTGCTGACAATTCTTCTTCTTTGGTAGTTAATAGTACTTTATCCAGAGCAATATCACTGACTAAGATATCCAATTGGAGTTGACTTCTATCTTCATCTAAAAGAATAAACTCTTTAGCCGTTTTTGCTTGTTTTTCTAAAGGTGTAATTTGAGTTTCTAACTCATAGACAATATCATCAAGGCGGTCAAGATTATCTTGCGTTTGATTTAACTTACTTTCAGTTTCTTTTTTACGTGTTTTATATTTTAAGACTCCCGCAGCTTCTTCAAAAATAGCTCGTCTTTCTTCAGCTTTACTATTAAAAATTTCTTCAACACGTCCTTGTGAGATGATTGAAAAGGAATCTTTACCCAAACCTGTATCCATAAATAAATCATGAATATCACGGAGTCTAACTTTTTTACCATCTATTAGATAATCACTATCCCCGTTACGATAGATGTGACGTTCAACTCGAATTTCCTTATTCGCATCCTTGATAAATTGATCTGAATTATCTAAAATCACTGCCACTTCAGCAAAATTCAAGGCATTACGACTCTCTGTCCCAGCAAAAATAATATCTGGCATCTTACCACCACGAAGACTCTTGGCACTTGATTCACCCAAAGCCCATCTAAGACTTTCAGTAACATTACTCTTGCCAGAACCATTCGGACCAACTACTGCTGTAACACCTTTATCAAATTCAATTTTTGTCTTATCAGCAAAGGATTTAAACCCTTGCATTTCAATTCTTCTTAAAAACATTTATTCCTCTTTTAACTGCTCAAGAGCATTCTTAGCGGCAGCTTGTTCAGCTAATTTTTTTGATTTGCCTTTTCCTTGACTCAAGGTTTTTTCATTCGAAAGGACAGCTACTTCAAATACTTTATCATGAGCTGGTCCTTCTTCACTGATAACCTGATAATCAATGATAATATCACCTTGAGATTGTAAAAGTTCTTGTAAATTTGTTTTATAATCCATAACCTGTTCAAAGGTTCCTTTTTCAACTTGTGGAATCATTACTTGGTATAAGAATTTACGAACTTTTTCAACACCCTTATCTAATAAGAGAGCCCCTAAAAACGCTTCAAAGAGATCCCCTAAGATAGTATCGCGATTTCGTCCACCGGATTTTTCTTCTCCTTTGCCCAGTTTGATGTAATTATCAAAAGTGCAGAATCGCGAGAAGCCTGCTAAACTTTCTTCGCGGACGATCATTGATCTTTGTTTTGACATATCTCCTTCAGCTTTATTAGGATATTTTTCAAAAAGATATTCTGAAATAATCAATTGAAGAACAGCGTCTCCTAAAAATTCCAAACGTTCATTATGTGAAATGTTTAGGAGGCGGTGCTCATTTGCATAAGAGGTGTGTGTAAAGGCAGTTTCCAGTAAGTTTCTATCAGCAAAAGTAATATCAAATGAATCTTTTAGTAAGACTTCTAGCTTTTTCATAATTTCTCCTTTTCATTTGTCTACACAGAGACTAGTCTATTATACCAAAAAAATCAGCTAGAAGCTTGATCTAACTGATTTTATAATTTATTCTATTCTAGATATCTGTCAAAGGACTAGCCGTATCAGGGGAGGTATCGTAGACTTTGAAATCAGAACCGACAGCTAAGTCTGCCATAGCTAGTTGATTTTCCATCGTCATATGAGCCAACTCTTTGATATTATTTTCTTTACTCAAATGTCCAAGATAAATCTTCTTAGTAGCATTTCCCATACTTCGTATCATAGCTTGTGCACCATCTTCGTTAGATAAATGCCCTCTATCAGACAATATACGTTGTTTTAAGCTCCAAGGATAGCCACCAGATCTTAAAATTTCGATGTCATGATTTGATTCAATCAAGTAACCATCAGCATTTTCAATAATTCCCGACATGCGATCCGAGACGTAACCAGTATCAGTCAACATGACAAAGGATTTGTTATCCTTCATAAAACGATAAAACTGCGGATCATGGGCATCATGACTAACCCCAAAACTTTCAATATCAATATCACCAAAAGTCATGACTTTATCCCGATCAAAGATATGTTTGTGTTCGGAATCAATTTTGCCAATCATATTGCGGTCATCAATTATTTTCCAAGTATTTTGATTAGCATAGATATCTAAATGATATTTTCTAGCCAATACCCCGACACCTTTAATATGGTCAGAATGTTCATGTGTAATCAAGATAGCATCTAAATCTTCAGGTTTCCGATCAATCTCAGCTAAGAGACTTGTCATTTTTTTACCAGTGAGTCCTGCATCGACCAAAATCTTTTGCTTTGGTGTTTCCAAGTAAAAACTGTTTCCTGTTGAACCAGAGGCTAATATACTATATTTAAATCCAAAATTCTCCATAAATTTAGTCGATTTCGTCCTCCCATTCATCAACATCATCATACATAACAGCTTCTTTATCATATGGTAAGACTATTGTAAAAGTTGAACCTTTACTATACTCACTTTTAGCCCAAATAAAGCCTTGATGCTGTTTAATTATCTCTTTTGCAATTGCTAAGCCCAGACCAGTCCCACCTTGCGCACGACTTCTTGCTTTATCCACCCGATAAAAGCGGTCAAAAATAAGAGGTAAATCTTTTTTCGGAATACCCAATCCTTGATCAGAAATGGAAATAATGAGCTGATTATCAGTTGTTTTCATTTTAACTGTAATTTTACCACCATCAGGTGAATATTTAATAGCATTATTCAAAATGTTTTCAACGACTTGAGTCATCTTATCATTATCAATTTCAACCCAAATTGAGTTAATTGGATAATCTCGAATAATCTCATAACTTTTACCTGAAATGGTATTTTGGTTTTTGACCAAATCAAAACGATTCAAGATAGAAGTCATAAAGGCAGTGAAATTGGTCATCTCAACCGTCAAACGAGTCGCCTGATTATCAATTCTTGATAAGTTCAAGAGATCAGTTATCATTCGCATCATCCGGTTTGTTTCATCTAATGAAACCTTGATGAAACTTGGAGCAATATCTTCTTTTATGGCACCTTCATCCAATGCTTCCAAATAAGATTTTACAGACGTGAGCGGTGTCCGCAATTCATGACTTACGTTAGAAACAAATAAGCGTCGTTCACGTTCTTCTTTTTCTTGCTCTGTTGTATCATGGATTACAACAACTAAACCAGAAATAAAGCCACTCTCTCTTCTATTCAAAGCAAAACGTAACCTTAACGAATTAAATTCTCCAGTTTCATCACGCCGACTAATTGTAACAATTGGTGTTTTAGAAACTAACTCCCGATATGTATAGGGTTCATCAGCATCTAACAAATCCGTAATATTCTTTTTAAGTGCTTGCTCTTTGGTCATGTTAAGCTGATTTTGAGCCGTTTCATTGATCATCAAAATCTGACCAGAACGGTCGGTCGCTAAGACTCCATCGGTCATATAAGCCAAAATCGACGCTAAACGATTTTTTTCTTGGGCCAAATTCTCATGGGTTAACCGAAAAACATCTGATAAATCATTTAATTGCTCAGATAAATCCATTAATTCCATATCAGCACGCAAGTTAATATCGTCTGTATAGCGTCCATTGATTAAGTCTCTAATTTTTTGACTCATCTGTTTAATGATTTTTGCATTACGATAATCACGAACTGCCAAATGTACAAAGTAAATGGCAACAAAAATCAAAAGTAAGAGAATCGATATTTCAAATAAGGATAAATTTCCTATAATATTATTAGTCATGCGCCTTCATATAATAGCCAACACCACGTCTTGTCAAAATGTATTCAGGACGGCTAGGCGTATCTTCAATTTTTTCTCTCAAACGACGAACAGTTACATCGACAGTTCGAACATCGCCAAAATAATCATAACCCCAAACCGTTTCAAGCAGGTGCTCACGAGTCATAACTTGACCAATGTGATTTGCTAAATGATGCAACAATTCAAATTCACGATGGGTAAGCTCAACTTCATTACCATATTTTTTGGCAACAAAGGCATCCGGAAGAATTTGTAAATTTCCGATAGTTAATTCTTGTGTACCAGAGATAGCATTTTCCTCTGCGACTGCTGTTTCAATCGTCTCAGTTCTTCGTAAATGAGCTTTTACACGGGCTAATAATTCACGATTTGAAAAAGGTTTGGTCACATAGTCATCTGCACCGATTTCAAGCCCAATAACTTTATCAAATTCACTATCTTTAGCAGAAAGCATAATAATAGGGATATGACTTGTTTTGCGAATTTCCTTAGCTACTTCAAGACCATCCAACTCAGGAAGCATTAAGTCTAGAATAACTAAGTCAGGTTTTTCTTCTTCAAAAGCAGTTACAGCTTCACGCCCATCAAAGGCAGTAATTGTATCATACCCTTCTTTTGTTAAATTGAATTTGATGATATCTGAAATTGGCTTTTCATCATCGACAATCAGAACTTTTTTCATTAAATAACTCCTACATTTTATTTTTTAATTGCCAAAAGCTTGATACTATTGGCCTCTTCATATTCATATCTATATGATTATACCAAATTTCAACTATAAAAGACAATTGCAGCTATCAGATTACAGAAAATAGTACTGTAATCTAAATATTCTAAAAATTTTGACATGGTTGGCTAATTATGATAAAATTACCTCAATACTTTTTATGTCAGAAAATCTGACATAATCAAAAACAGAAGGAGACATTATGGCACTAATTGAATTCAAAAATGTTGAAAAATATTATGGAGACTACCATGCGTTAAAAAATATTAACCTGAGTATTGAAAGTGGCCAGGTGGTCGTTCTTCTTGGTCCGTCAGGCTCCGGAAAATCTACATTGATTAGAACAATCAATGGCTTAGAAAAAATTGAATCTGGTAGTTTAGTTGTAAATAACAAAGAAATTGCAAGTAAAACTGCCAAGGAATTGGTCGAGTTACGTAAGGAAGTCGGAATGGTCTTTCAACACTTCAATTTATATCCTCACAAAACAGTTTTGGAGAATGTTACCTTAGCTCCCATAAAGGTTTTAGGTTTACCTAAAAAACAAGCTCTTGAACTTGCAGAAAAGTATCTCACCTTTGTTAACATGTGGGATCGTAAAGATTCCTACCCTTCTATGTTATCAGGTGGTCAAAAACAACGTATCGCAATTGCTCGAGGATTAGCAATGCAACCTGAATTACTCTTGTTTGATGAACCAACTTCAGCGCTTGACCCAGAAACTATTGGGGATGTACTTGCTGTTATGCAAAACTTGGCTTCTGGTGGAATGAATATGATTGTCGTGACGCATGAAATGGGATTTGCTAGAGAAGTTGCGGACCGTATAATTTTTATGGCTGATGGGGAGATTTTAGAAGACACTACTGATGTCGCTGGCTTCTTTGATCATCCGAAAGAGCCTCGGGCGCAGCAATTCTTAAGCAAAATTATCAATCATACTAGTGATCGTATTCCGGCTAAGAAAATATCAAAACCTTAAGGAGGTAGTTAGATGAGTAAATTGAAAAAATTACTGGCTCTACTCCTTTTTGTTCTATTGAGTATCTCCAATCTTCAACAAGTGAATGCCGACAGCAACAAATGGTTGTCTTCTAAGGAAATCAAGAAGATCCAAAAAGCAGGAATTATTCGAGTTGGTGTTAAACAAGACGTTCCAAACTTTGGCTACTACAGTCCAGACACTGGTAAGTATGAGGGGATGGAAGTCGAGATTGCTAAAGATATTGCTAAATCATTAGGTGTCAAAGCTGAATTTACGGCGGTTACAGCACAAACTCGTGAGGCCTTATTAGATAATGGACAATTGGATATGATTATTGCAACCTATACAATTACTCCTGAACGCCAAGCAAACTACTCTTTTTCCAAACCATATTATTTAGATGAAGTCGGTTTCTTAGTCAACAAGTCTGATGGCTTTAAATCAATCAAGTCACTAAATAATAAAACGATTGGTGTTGCTCAAGGATCAACCACTAAAGTAGCTATTGAAGAATTTGGCAAAGCAAACAATCTTCATTTCAAATTTGTTCAATTAGGATCTTACCCAGAACTAGCTATCTCTTTATATTCAACAAGAATTAGTGCTTTTTCTGTTGATAAATCAATCTTAACTGGTTATCAAAGTAAGCAAACACAAATTTTATCCGATGGTTTTAACCAACAGGCCTATGGTATTGCAAGTACTAAAGCAAATAAAAACCTTACCAATTACATTAATGACTTAATTAGTAACTGGCAAAAAGATGGCCATCTTAAAGCTATTTATAAAAAGCACCATTTAAAACCAGCTAAGGCTGACAAATAAGAAAGGAGCACTTATGGCTATTTTAACAGTAGTAACCAGTCCCTTTGTCCTTTCAAGATGGCAAAGTTTCTTTCAAAATTTAGATATTTTCTTCAAAGCCTTTTTATACACACTTGGCATGTCCATTGGCGCACTTCTCTTAGCCTTAATTTTAGGAACCATTTTTGGAGCTATGTCTACCTCAAAAAGAAAAAGCTTTCGAACTATCGCGCGTATCTACGTTGAACTATATCAAAATACACCTTTATTGGTTCAATTAGTCTTCGTCTTTTACGGACTTGCCATTATTACGCACGGGCACCTTATGATTTCGACGTTTATGACCGCTGTGCTCTGTGTCGGGATTTATCATGGCGCATATATCGCAGAAGTTATTCGTTCAGGAATTGAATCTGTGCCTCGGGGTCAAATCGAAGCGGCATTGTCTCAGGGATTTACATATGAACAAACGATGAGCCTAATCGTTTTGCCACAGGCCTTAAGAACTATCTTACCCCCAATGACCAACCAAGTGGTCAACCTGATTAAAAATACCTCAATTGTTGCCATCATTTCCGGTGCAGATATTATGTTCACTGCTAAAGCATGGGCATATGATACAACTAACTACGTCCCAGCATTTGCTGGAGCTGCTATTTTATACTTCATCTTATGTTATCCCTTAGCTCACTGGGCGCGTCATAAAGAAGAAGAAAACAAGAAAACTTATTCAGTATAAAAGGAGGAAAGCAAATGTCAGAATTATTTTCAGGTGCCAACCTTACTTTTATCTTGAAAGGTTTTGCCCTAACACTCTATATTTCATTCGTTTCAATTATCTTATCAACCATCTTTGGAACAATTCTCGCAATCATGCGAAATGGAAAGAATAAGTTATTTAAAGTCATTTCTGGAATCTATATTGAATTTGTCAGAAATGTTCCTAACTTACTTTGGATTTTTATCATCTTCTTAGTTTTTCAAATGAAATCAACACCTGCCGGTATTACTTCCTTTACGGTTTTCACCTCAGCTGCTTTAGCAGAGATTGTCCGTGGCGGTTTAAATGGTGTAGACAATGGACAAACTGAAGCTGGACTGTCACAAGGTTTGAAGCCGTCGCAAGTTTTCCTTCTGATTGTCTTTCCACAAGCCATTCGCAAAATGTTACCAGCAATCATTTCTCAATTTGTCACTGTTATCAAAGACACATCGCTCTTGTATTCAGTAATTGCGATACAAGAACTATTTGGTAAGAGTCAAATTTTAATGGGGAAATTCTTCCAGGCTAAAGAAGTCTTCGCATTGTATGCTTTGGTTACGGGAATTTACTTTATAATCAATTTTATCATTTCAACACTATCAAGACGCCTAGCCAAGAAATGGGCACAGGCAAACTAAAAAAGGATCATTGGATCCTTTTTTAATCTTTAAAATTCACTAATTTAAGAAATCTTATTTTCCACTTATAGTACTGACTTTGTTTTTTCACATAACGATAAGGACTTCTACCTTTATAACCATAATATCCTTTGCCATTAAAATAGGACTGATCAAATTCGTCTGCTGCCCGATCATACCATCGTTTAACAATTAGCTTTGGAGAACGATATCCTTTTGAAATATCACGTCTAAATTGAGGATCATGTCGTCTGATTGGGTCAACATCTAAATCCCAGTGTCGTAAACCTTCTGTTCCATAATTAAAACTAGCACCATTAACTACACCACGTTCTGTAACTAATTCTGCGTCTGTTTCGTTAAGAAAGTTACCAAAACTGTCCAGAATAAATTCCGTATGGAATTTCATTAAAAGCTTAATATTATAGGAAATTTCATCATCCGGGAAAATCACTTGTCCATCTTCAAATTTCAATTTATTATGCAAACGTGACGATTCTTTAAAAGAATAATCGACTTGCTTTCGCCAAATAAAAGGTCCTCGTTTTTTTCTTAAATAAGAGGCCAGAGCTTGGGCATCAGTCATACCTTCTTTTTTGAAATTATTTCTTACATACTGAGCTTGCTGACTTGAGATGATATATCTAAACTGGTGAAGTCCTTTTTCTAATTTTCCTGGCTTACCAATACTACGTTCTGGAAAGGCCTGATTAACTTGCGCAGCAAACTCTTCCCAAAAATAATGATTGGGTTCTAAATCAGGATGGAAATGTTGCAGAATAGTCTTGGTTTCTTCGATTTGACCAGTCAGTTCTTTAGGAAGCTTGGCAATAGCCAAAACAAATTGTAAAACAAATTTGGGATTTTTATCAGTTTTATGAATGTTCCAATAAGTTAGAAAGAGAGGAGAGCCGATTCGGTAATCAATTCCAGGAAAATCATTAACTAAAGCTAAATCCTTTTTTGTCCAACCAATAGATGCCAAAAAGCGTAACTGCTGATAACGTTTTTCAATTGGTTTAATTGCCATAGAACTCCTCCTCCCAAAATGTTTTTTTCTATTATAGCTTATTTCCTAAAAAATCACACATGAAAAGAAAAAGAGTGGACAGAAATCAGTAATTCTGAGAATTTTGATTTTGTCGTCCCAATTAACACCTGCTTCTTATATAAAATTCTAAAAAAAGCTGAGACTCTGACCCCAGCTTTTTTTGAATTACATCATTCCTAAAATAACATTATATAGTAAGGCACCTAAAACCCCACCAACAATTGGGCCAAGAACAGGAATCCATGAATAACCCCAATCTGAATCGCCTTTATTTGGGATTGGTAAGAAAGCATGGGCAATACGTGGACCTAGGTCACGAGCTGGGTTGATTGCATAACCAGTTGTGCCACCTAAACCAAATCCGACAACCATAACTACGAAACCAACAATCATAGCACCAAAACCTGATGATAATTTATTTGGACCTAAAGCCATTACAGTGATGACTAGAATAGCAGTTCCTAGTGCTTCACCTAAGAAGTTTTACCATGTGTGACGAATGGCTGGTGCAGTAGCAAAACAACCTAGAATGCTAGCTGAATCTGGTGTTTCTTTCCAGTGAGGATAATAGTGTAAGAACAAAAGAATTGCGCCACAGATAGCTCCAAGCATTTGTGCAATTAAGTAGATTGGAACTTGTCCCCAAGGAAGTGCACCAATTGAAGCCATTGCTAAAGTTACAGCAGGATTTAAATGAGCCCCACTCATGAAGCCAGTCATGTAAACAGCAATAGTTACAGCAAGTCCCCAGCCAAGAACAATAACGACCCAACCACTGTTTTGTGCTTTTGTTTTATTCAAAACTACGCCGGAAACGACACCATCACCTAAGAGAACTAAGACCATAGTTCCTAGGAATTCACCTATAAAGTTCATTATTAACTCCTCTTATTTTTTAATTTCTAATTCACATAATTGTTCCAAAACACCTGCTTTATCAACACCTGCTTGAATTAAAGCAGCTGCAGTGTAGGCCCCTTCAACAACCGGAACAGACATAATTTGAATTTTTTTGTCAGAAAAATCAATCGCCATTTCCAAATTCATTCTGGCAGAACCTAAATCGAAGAAAGCTAGTAAATCATTAGCTGAGTTATCATCAATGATTTCCTGTACTTGTTCAAAGCTTGTACCAATTTCACCGTCCTCATTACCACCAACGTAGGTAATTGAAACATCCTTAGCAACTTGCTCAAGTAAATCGACAATCCCTTGCGCCAAATTTTTTGAATGGGATACAATGATAATTCCTAATTCAGACATTATTCAACCTCCGCTTCTAACATGGCTTTGAAAAGTAGTGAAGACGAACAAGCCCCTGGATCAATATGACCAACCGACCGTTCACCGACATAAGAGGCACGCCCCTTAGTTGCCTTGATATCCTTAGTTGCTTCTAATGCCTGATCAATCACCTCTTGACTCAAATTGCCAGCTTTAAGCGCATCGACTACTGGCGACCACATGTCGACCATGGTTTTTTCCCCAACTTCAGCCTTACCTCTTTTTTGTATCATAGCTAAGCCTTCCGACAAGATTTCTGCTAAAGGCAGATTTTGGTCGGCTTTAGCCATTCCCATAAAGGCAGAGCCATATAAGGGGCCGGAAGCCCCGCCGACTTTACTCAAAAGTTGCATTGCCACCATTTTGAATAAGTCTTGACTGCTCTCAAATTCCTTGCTTTCAAGTTCGGCCACAACAGCCGCCATGCCACGCGCCATATTACCACCATGGTCACCATCACCAATTGGTGTGTCTAATTGACTGAGGTAGTCTTTGTTATCATTAATTTTATTGTTGAAATTACTTATCCATTTTTTTACTTTTAATAAGTCCATAGCCACTCCTTACCAAGCTACAGTTTCTACGGGGGCAGCTAATGCGTCAATCCACTCAACGTCTTCAAATTTAATTAAGGTTAGTGACAAGCCTGCCATATCAATAGCAGTCATGTAATTGCCTATCTTCTTGAAGTTAATTTCGAGGCCTTTTTCTGATAAGATGTGAGCAACATCATTAGCAAAAACATATTGTTCCATTAAAGGTGTAGCTCCTAATCCATTGATTAAAAGTCCAAAAGATTGTCCTTCTTGAATATCAAAATCAGAACTCAATTTATCAAGTAATTCTTTAGCTAATACATTTGAAGCTTGTAATTTTTCTTTTTTGTATCCTGGTTCACCATGAATACCTACACCATATTCAAATTCATCATCTTCTAAAACAAAACCTGGTTTGCCAACTTCTGGTACAGTTGCTCCTGATAGTGCTAAACCAATTGTTTTGATATTAGGAACTAGTTTATCAGCAATTGCTTTAACTTCCTCAAGTGATTTTCCATTTTCGGCAGCATGTCCTAATATTTTATGGACTAAAATTGTTCCTGCAACACCACGACGTCCTTGCGTATAAAGACTGTCTTCTACGGCAATATCATCATCGACAATGACGCTGGCTACTTTAATATCTTCCATTTCAGCCATTTCTTGAGCCATTTCAAAATTCATGATATCACCAGAATAGTTTTTAATAACCATGAAAACACCGGCACCTTCATCAGCTACTTTAATTGCTTCTAAAATTTGGTCTGGGGTTGGTGAAGTAAAAACTGCTCCACAGATTGCTGCTGAAAGCATCCCTTTTCCAACAAAACCAGCATGAGATGGTTCATGACCTGATCCACCACCTGAAATAATAGCAACTTTACCATTTTTTTCGGCTTTACGTACAATAACATCAAAGCCTTCTAAACGTGTTACTAGATCGCCATGCATATAGGATAAACCTTTAAGCATATCATCAACAATTTGACTTGCGTCATTCATGATTTTTTTCACGAGATTACCTCCAAAATTTTGTTTACGCTTTCATTTTAACTGTTCTTTGATTTTTTTAAAAGGGACAATTAAATAAATTTGTCCATATTCTTTTGTAATGGCTTTTGATAAGCTATAATTATAGAGATGATAATGATAGAAAGGGAATCTTATGGCAACGTCACTGATCACAAAAAAACGAATCGCCAAAGCCTTCAAAAAGGAATTAGAATATAAACCTTTTGATAAGATATCCGTCGTTGATATCATGGACCGTGCTGGGATTCGTAGACAAACTTTCTATAATCATTTTATTGATAAATTTGAGCTCTTAGATTGGATTTTTGAGACCGAACTGCATGAACATATCACCAATAATCTCAATTATATTACTGGTTTTCAGTTGTTAGATGAACTTTTATTCTACTTTGAACAAAACAAATTATTTTACGCACAACTCTTTGCAATCAAAGATCAAAATGATTTTTACAGTTATTTCGGCAACTATTGTCTAATTCTAATTGAAAAAATCATTTCTGAAATTGAACAAAAAGAAAATTTGTCCATTGCAAGTGACTACCATGAATTTCTCAAATATTATCATGGTCGAGCATTGGCTAATATCATTAAAACCTATGTCACCACAAATGACTTTTATCCACAAACTAAGTATATCAAAGAAATAATCACACTTTCTTTAAAAGGAAACTAGGAGGACCTATGGTCACAATACTTAATCATTATGATGAAATGATTTCCCAGTATATGAGTGGTGTCCTTGCCTCACATCCTCATCTGGCGAAATTAAAAGGTCTACCTGTCATTTATAACAGACACCAAGACCCATCAATTATACCAATTCTATCTGGAGGCGGCTCAGGTCATGAGCCTGCACATACTGGCTTTGTCGGCAAAGGCATGCTTACTGCTACTATCTACGGTCAATTGTTCACTCCGCCTAAAGCTCAAGATATCTTGGAAGCTCTGCGATTCTTAAATAAAGGAAAAGGCGTTTTTGTTATCATCAAAAACTTTGAAGCTGATATTCGTGAATTTCATGCTGCTATCAAGTCTGCGCGAGAAGAAGGCATTCTGGTAAAATACATCGTTTCTCATGATGATATTTCCGTTGATCCAAAAATGAATTTCCGGATGCGTCATCGGGGTCTTGCCGGAACAATCCTCTTGCATAAAATACTTGGGCAAGCTGCTTTAAATGGAGCAAGTTTAGAAGAGATTGAGAACCTTGCTTTTGAATTGGCGACTGAAATTGCGACAATTGGCTTTGCTACAAAATCAGCATTCATGCCTAATGCAACACTTCCTCTTTTTGATTTAAAAGAGAATCAAATTTCCTATGGGATTGGCATTCACGGTGAAGAAGGTTATCGCAAGGTCGACTTTTCATCTTCTGAACAATTAGCTGTCGAAATTATCAACAAGTTACAAATCAAATTTCATTGGCATGAAAATGAGCACTTTATACTTTTAGTCAATAATCTAGGTACTGCTACAGATTTAGAACAAGGTATTTTCTTAAATGATATCATTCAACTTTTAGATGTAGAAGGACTTCAGCTCCCCTTCATTAAGAGTGGCAAATATATGACCAGTCTTGATCTGACTGGAGTATCAGTGACTCTTTGCCGGATTAAAGACCAAAAATGGCTTGAGTACTTACAAGCACCTTGTAATGCATACGCTTGGTAAGGCTGAAAACCACTCCTAGCCATTCCTACTGACCCAAAAAAAGTTGGACATTATATTTTAAGTTGAGGATTTAGTTCTGTACTGCATAGGACGAAGTCCTTTTAATTTTACTTTGATCCATTTATTGTTGTAATAATTAATATTTTTTATAATAGCTTGTTCTGTAATAATCCGACCCTCAACAGGTATACCTGTGATTTGAGCTACTAAATTAAGATGAGCATCCTAGGCTGTTTTATCTAAACCCAAAGTCTCGTCCTGAGCTGATATTGCTTGGCCTTCTTTCACCACCGTCAATATCTTGACTTGCTTACGTTTTATCTTTACAGATTTATCTACTGCTGCTTCATATGCATTTAACTACTGCGCTCTCTATCTCTCACAGAAGATATGTCTGCTCGCTTAATGGAGAATTTACTTCCTTAACCTCAAATGAAAATACCATTTCACCTGATTCAAATCCCCAGGAACAGCCTTGGTTATGTCATAAATGGGATAGAAATCAGACACAAAAGACCTAATATTAATAAAGTAACCTTAATTTTTATAAAACAAAAGTCCCCCTATTACTAAATTGCTAATAATTATCATAACTTTCCATTTTTCTTCAATAGACTTTCTCCTATTTTTTATATAAAATAATGTAAATTATTATATTTCTTTCATAAAACATAAAAAAGAAACCCATCAATAGGGTCTCTTTTTTATATTATTCTGATACTGGACGAGATTTGCGAGCAATATCAGCTAATATATTGTCAACAAATTCTTCGATGCTTTCAGTATGTGTTGCCTTACTTCCGTAGCGACGGACATTAACAGCTTTATCTTCCATCTCTTTATCCCCTACGATTAATTGGTAAGGAATTTTACTTGTTTGTGAAGCACGGATTTTGTATTGCATTTTTTCATTACGATCATCAACATCAGCACGAATTCCACGATCACGAAGAGTTTTAGCAACTTCCCAAGCATAGTCAATATGAGCTTCGTTGGAAATTGGAATAACAGTCACTTGATGAGGTGCTAACCATGTTGGGAAAGCTCCTTTATAAGTTTCAATTAGGATTGCAGTAAAGCGTTCCATAGTTGAAATAACACCACGGTGAATCATCACTGGTCGATGTTCTTCTCCATCAGCACCTATATACTTAAGATCAAAACGTTCAGGCAACAAGAAGTCTAACTGAATAGTAGATAGTGTTTCTTCATTCCCAAGGGCTGTTTTAACTTGTATATCAAGTTTAGGACCATAGAAGGCTGCTTCACCTTCTGCTTCAAAGTAGTCAACACCCATCTCATCAAGAGCTGCCTTTAACATAGCTTGGGCATTTTCCCACATCTCATCATTATCATAGTATTTATGAGTATCTTTAGGGTCACGGTATGACAAACGGAAACGGTAATCTGTTAAATTAAAATCTTCATAAACATCGATAATTAATTGAAGTGCACGTTGGAATTCTTCCTGGATTTGCTCTGGTGTGACGAATAGGTGCCCGTCATTAAGAGTCATCTCACGCACACGTTGAAGTCCTGATAGTGCACCTGACTTCTCGTAGCGGTGCATCATCCCAAGCTCAGCAATTCGAATTGGCAACTCACGGTAAGAATGTACATGGTTTTTATAAACCTGAATATGGTGAGGGCAGTTCATTGGACGAAGCACAAACTCTTCACCATCGCCCATGTCCATTGTTGGGAACATGTCTTCTTGGTAGTGCTCCCAGTGTCCAGAAGTTTTGTAAAGTTCAACTGAGGCCATTGGTGGGGTGTAAACGTGTTGGTAACCTGAAGCTAGTTCTTTGTCTGTGATATAACGTTCAAGGGTCCGACGGATAGTTGCACCATTTGGCAACCAGAATGGTAGACCTTGACCGACCTCTTGGCTAATCATGAATAAATCAAGCTCTTTACCAAGTTTTCTATGGTCACGTTCTTTTGCTTCTTCTAAACGAGTCAGGTAAGCTTTAAGGTCTTTTTTATCAAACCAAGCAGTCCCATAAACACGTTGCATCATAGCATTATCACTATTACCACGCCAGTAAGCACCCGCAACATTGAGAAGGTGGAAGACTTGAATGCGTCCTGTTGATGGCACATGAGGGCCACGGCATAAGTCTACAAATTCTCCTTGACGATAAATAGTGAGGCCTGCTGCGTCATCAGCGTGTTCACTGATCAATTCAACTTTATAAGGATCGTCTTTAAAGATATCTAGTGCTTCATCTTTTGATACTTCTTCACGAATACATGGGAAGTTTTCTTTGACAATTTTTTTCATTTCTTCTTCAATACGAGGGAGATCTTCGTTAGAAATTTGACCAGCTTGGTTGTCAGTATCATAATAGAAACCTTCAGTGATCGCTGGACCTACACCTAAGTGAATTTCTGGGAAGAGACGTTTTGCAGCTTGCGCAAATAAATGAGCTGCCGAGTGTCGAAGAACACTGAAAGCATCTTCGTGATCAGGAGTGACAATTTCAATTGATCCATCCTCAGTAATAGGACGAACTGTATCAATTAATTGTCCATTAAATTTTCCTGCTAAAGCTTTCTTTGCTAATGAATTTGAAATTGATTGGGCAATCTCAAATGTTGTTACGCCAGATTCAAATTCACGGACTGCACCATCTGGAAACGAAATCTTAATCATCATTTTCTCCTTATATTCTTTAATTTAATATTAGCTATCTTAATGACCACCCCTACTTTATATAAAAATAGAAAAAACCACATCCTAAAAAGGACGCGGTTGCGTGGTTCCACCTTCATTCATCCAAGACAAAAACTATCTTGAACCTCTGATTGGTTATAAGGGAACCACCCTTTTATGTTTGCATAAAATCATGGAAGGAGTATTAAATTAGAATATGTGCTCTTTTCACCAACCAGCACTCGCTTAATATAAACTCTAATATAACATGTCTTCAAAATTATTATATCAATTTTTTCAAATAATACAAGGTCTATATATTATTTTTATTGGTTTAGTTCATTAGTCCAAGAAATCTCGTATTGCATTTACTAATTTTAGTGGTGCCTTGACGACTTTTGCTGGAGTCAGAACTGGGTTCTTTACTCCTCGCTTGGGTAAAAAGGCAACTCCCGAAACCAATTTCAAGGGTTCACGTTTTTCACGATTCATATAAAGTGATAACTTTTTACTATCTTTTGATGATTTACCAATAATCGTGTCTAAATAGAAAGTATAAATAGATTGTCCAAAGTGTTCAGATGAAATCTCAAAGCGTTTCTCTGCTAGTAAGGTCTGATCAATATCTGGAGTTTCAATTATCGCATCTATAATAGCATCTGCCAGTTCATCTTCATGATAATATAAGGTTCCAAACATCTTATCAGAAATCAAATCATCCAAATAAGGATTGCCATGAGCAATAATTGGCTTGCCACTTGCTAAACTTTCAATATAGGTTAATCCCTGTGTCTCACTTGTTGAGGCACTAACAAAGAAATCACAAGCCTTATAGTAATGAGCTACTTTTTCATGTGGGACCATACCTGTAAAAATAATATAGTCAATTAAATCCAGCTCTTCAGATAATAATTGAAGGTCCTCCAAATATGGACCACTTCCGACAATAACTAATTTGACTTTTTTGTTTTCCTTGATAACATTTGGTAACTGTCTAATAATGGCTTGGATATTTTTCTCGTAAGAGATACGAGAGAGACTTAATAAAAATGTCTCATCTGAAGCAATTCCTAAATCCCTTTTTAACTGATTCACATCATCTTGGCTAATATCTTCACGGACATAATTTTCCAAATGTATCCCTGTAGGAATAACCCGTTTTGGGATTTTTACCTCGTAACCATCTAGCAAATTTAATACAATCGGACTGGGACAAACAACTCCATCTAAATCCTTCAAATACCCTTTTAAAATGGGTTTAATCATACTTGGTCGAATTAATTTACCATTTGCGATGTAGCCAACATAATCTTCATACTGCGTATGATATGTATGAACAACGGGAATTCTTAAAGCTTTGCCAACCATTTTACCTAATAATCCCAAACTAAATTCAGTTTGCGTATGGATAATATCTAGGTCATACTGCTTTGCTATTTTATAAGAAGAAATCAAACCACGGTAAACAACACGACGATCTGTAAAAGACACAAAAGGAACGCTAGGAAGCCGAATAACGGTCGGATCCTCAAAGCGTTTAACATTCTTATCTGTTGTTGTAAAGACATAAACTTCATGCCCTTGTTTTTCCAGCTCATCCTTTAAGGTTCGAATGCTGGTTGCTACACCTGATACTTGTGGGAAATAGGTGTCTGTAAATAGACCTACACGCATCTTACAACTCCATTACTTTTTGGTACGCCGCGACTAATTGAGCCGCAACTTTTTCGATGCTACGACTTTCAGCGACTTGATATCCTTTTTGAGTCTTATCAACTTGACCAGAAAAAATTCTTTCTAAGCCTTCAACAAATCCATCCACATCACTAGCCAGTTCAGCACACTCTTTATCAATCCAACCACTATAAACAGGGATATCACGTACTAAAATGTTTTGTTTACTAGCCAGTGCCTCAAGAACAACAATGCCTTCCGTTTCTTCACGACTTGGGAAGAAAAAGGCATCCGCTGCTGTCATTGCTCCTTCATACACATCACCTTTAATGTAACCAGGAAAGAGAAGATTCTGAGGGTGGTTATGCTCAACTAACTGACGAACCTCTGCTGGTATAATCCACTTATTTGTTTCCCCAAACCAAATAAAGCGAACATCTGGCATTTTTTGGGCCACCCGAACAAAATCATCAATCCCTTTGCGAAGAAAATATAATCCTGCCCCAATAACAACTTTTTGACCTTTTTCAATTTTGAAATAGTCCCTAAAAGCTGCTTCCTTATCAGGATTTGCTCCATAATGACGCAAATCAATCCCATTTGAAATAGGAAAAATCGGTTGTTTGATGCCATAACTTTCAATCAAGGATTTGGAATACTCAGTTGGTGTAATAATAGCATCTGCATTTTTATAAAATAAACATAAATATTTTTTAAATAGTGGTGAAATGGTATTCGAAAAAATGAAGGAATTTCTAAAATCTTCCTCGGTTGAATGACCATGCATGATCACCTTTTTGCCTAAACGTTTGGCTTTTTTCATTAATAGCCAACTGTTAATACCATAGGTATTAATATGAACTAAATCATAATTATCGTCTGGATTTGTAGTATAGTCTTGTCCGACTAATGACAAAGCACGAGCTTGGTGTTTAATAGCCCGGCCAATGCCAGACTTACTTAAGTATTTTTCTGCTTCTAGATATAGTAAGACTCTCATAACCTCTATTATAGCTTATTTTAGCTGATTTGACACTAATAAGAAAAAAATCAGCCAAAAGGCTGACTTATTTTATTTTGTCCTTAGGTACCCATGCTGAAACAGAGCCTGCTTGGGCATGAAAATCTGCCCATCCATTTTCATCAATGGACATTTCTTCGGAACTATTACCCATATAATCAACAAAAGTTTGGCCGGCATAGAGTTGACCAACTTCCATATGTTTCCAACCTTTATCGCCATTACTTACGACTACTGCTAAAGCAGACTGATGCTCGTCATCACCGAGTCTTGTCCAACCAATACAATTAGCGTGGTCGAAATAGTCAACTTCTTGTCCATAAGCAAATTCTTTCCTTAAGAAGGCTAATTTATCAAGGTCATTTTTAAAGGAAGGTTGACCAAAGTCATCACCTTCAATACCATAGTAATCTCCATAAAAGACACATGGCAAACCATCTTGACGAAGCATAACTAAGGAATAAGCAATCGGTTTAAACCAGTCTTCAATATTACTTTGTAATGATTGCCCTTTTTGTGTATCATGATTTTCTACAAAAGTGATTGCATGCATGGGATGAGTTTGAACCAAAGAACCATCAAAAATCTGACGCATATCGAAATTATTTCCTGCTTGACATGCTTGGTAAAAATTCATATGCAAGGCAACATCAAAGAGATCAAATTTATAGTCAATTAATTCAAGATAATGTTCTGTCGCATCAAAATCATCTTTCCAATATTCACCAAAGATATAAAAATTCTCATCAATCTCTGCTTGAATAAAGGTAATGAATTCTTTCATGAAGGAAGCATCAATGTGTTTAATAGCATCCAATCTGAAACCTTTAACTTGCGATTCACTGATGTACCATTTTGTCCAGTCTTTAAGGTGTTGTCTAACCTCAGGGTGTTTAAAATCAATATCATTAAACATGAGGTAATCAAAATTCCCTTTTTCATTGTCAACAGTTTCTTGATCTGCCCAACCTTTATTGTCACCAGCTATTAGGTAAATACCTGTTTCATTATTTCTTGCATCATAATCTAAACCAGAAAAATGATACCAATGCCATTTGAAGTTGTTATACTTATTTTTACGACCTGGGAAATTAAATCCTGTCCACCCTTCTATTTCATATGGTTCAGAAATTGGTTCTTGACGATTTTCAGGATTCATCTTCAAAACGTAAAATGTCTCTTTTTGATCGGCATTTGCCTTATGATTTAAGACTACATCAGCAATTGGCTGAATTCCGGCTTTATTTAATTCTGAGACTAAAGAAAGATACTCTTCTTTGCTACCATATTTAGTTGGAACTGTCCCATTTTGATCAAACTCACCTAAGTCAAAAAGGTCATATATACCATATCCAACATCATTTGTACCAGTTCCTTTGAAAGCTGGTGGTAACCATATCTTGCTGATTCCTAATTTTTGTAATTCAGGAATTGAAGCTTGTAGTTTTTGCCAATGCTTACTATCTGCTGGTAAATACCATTCAAAAGCTTGCATAATTAAATCATTTGTCATAGAGATCCTTTTCTAAAAAAATCTACCTTTGCAGGTAGATTTACTATTTTGTTGTACCACGACGTTTGATACCATGTTTTAGGAGAATTTCTTTTTCTTCCAAATCTTCTTTGTTCATGATTTTTGTCAACATACGCATGCTGACAGCTCCTAAATCATACACAGGTTGACTGATTGAAGAAAGATTTGGTCTTGTATAGTCAACAACTGGTGAATCGTTACTTGTAATAATTTCAAAGTCCTCAGGAACATTTTTCCCTGCTGCAAATAAACCATTAAGTAAGCCTGCTGCTAATTCATCTTCTCCAACATAAGCTGCTGTAGCACCTGAATTGATTACGCGTTGAGCTAATTCAAAACCTTCTTTATAAGAATAATTAGCTTCAAAAACTAATCCTTCTTTATAGTCCAACTTATTCTTTCTAAGTCCTTCTTTATAGCCTAGTAATCTCACTTTTCCATTGATATCATCGATTAGTGGTCCAGACACAAAAGCAATTTTTTTGTGATTTTCTACTAAAATATCAATTACATTGGAAACTGCCAATTTATAATCAATATTAACACTTGGTAACTGATGTTCCAAGTCAACTGTTCCAGCTAGAACGATTGGTGTACGTGAACGAGAAAATTCTGCACGAATTTTCTCTGTTAAATGGTGACCCATAAAGATAATACCATCTACTTGTTTTGCAAATAGAGTGTTAACAACATTTACCTCTTTATCATCATCTTCATCACTTGATGCAAGGACAATATTATACTTGTACATTGCAGCAATATCATCAATCCCTTTTGCTAAAATTGAAAAATAACTATTGGCAATATTTGGAATTACCACACCTACTGTAGTTGTTTTTTTACTTGCTAGTCCTCGGGCAACTGCATTAGGACGATAATCTAAACGGTCTATAACTTCCAACACTTTTTTGCGTGTATTTTCTTTAACGTTTTTATTTCCGTTGACAACACGACTTACTGTTGCCATAGAAACACCTGCTTCGCGAGCAACGTCATAGATCGTAATTGTATCATCTGTGTTCATTGTTTTATCTTCCTTTCTACTTGAAAATTACGCTTTCAAAACTAATTCTAGCATGTTTTGGAAACACTTTCAAGTAAAAATGATACATTTTGAAAACTTTTTCAATATTCAAAGGAAAGCTTGCAATTTTGCACTATTTTTGAAAAAATAGAGATAGAAAGAAGGTATACCATGACTAAATTAGATAAGATACGTCATTTTATCAAAGAATCAGAGGCTGAAGTTGCAGTCTTTTCAGACCCTGTTACAGTAAATTATCTTTCTGGCTTTGATTGTGACCCTCATGAAAGACAAATGTTCTTATTTGTTTTTCATGATAAAGAACCACTCCTATTTGTACCTGCATTAGAAGTTGCTCGAGCAAAGTCAATTGTTTCATTTACTGTTCAAGGTTATTTAGATGCAGAAAACCCTTGGGAAAAGATTAAAGTAGCCTTACCAATTAAAGATGCAAAACGTATTTATGCGGAATTTGATCATTTAAATGTAACAAAATTCCAAGGTTTACAGACTGTTTTCTCTGGTCAATTTGATAATTTGAGTCCATTTATCCAAAGAATGCGTTTAATTAAATCTAAAGATGAAATTGAAAAGATGCTAGTTGCTGGTGACTTTGCCGATAAGGCAGTCCAAGTTGGTTTTGAAAACATTTCATTAAATGTTACAGAAACTGATATTATTGCCCAAATTGAATTTGAAATGAAAAAGCAAGGTATCAATAAAATGAGTTTCGATACTATGGTTTTAACAGGTGATAACGCAGCTAATCCACATGGTATTCCAGGTACCAACAAAATTGAAAATAATGCTTTGCTTTTATTTGACCTGGGTGTTGAAACTTTAGGATATACCAGTGATATGACAAGAACAGTAGCTGTCGGAAAACCTGATCAATTCAAAGTCGATATCTACAATCTTTGTTTAGAGGCACAATTAACCGCACAAGAATTTATTAAGCCAGGTGTCACTGCTGCTCAAGTCGATGCTGCTGCACGTGATGTAATCGAAAGAGCAGGTTACGGTGAGTACTTTAATCATCGCCTTGGACATGGTTTAGGAATGGATGTCCATGAATTCCCATCAATCATGGAAGGTAATGACATGGTTGTTGAAGAAGGCATGTGCTTCTCAGTCGAACCTGGCATTTACATTCCAGGAAAAGTTGGTGTCCGCATTGAGGATTGTGGCTATGTCACAAAAGATGGCTTCCAACCATTTACTAAAACACCAAAAGAACTCCTTTATTTTGAAGGATAAAAAGATTGGTTAGATGCTTTTATCTAACATAAAACCCAGTTCTAACGGACTGGGTTTTATTTCTTTTCAATGGATAGAATCTATCAATAGCAATTCCTAGTTCCAATATCAATATTTCCAGATTTCCAAATGATGAGATAATTGGCTGAGTAGAGCAGCCAATATAGGTCGCAAATTTCCTGAAACTCAAATTTGACATCCCAAATTCGTTTACATACGCCAACCCTTTTTCTAGAAGTAACTGCTTACTATATTTCTGTTTTGGTCCTCTCATCCTGCCTCCTTTTAATATATAACAACCGTTATTTAATTGGAGCCATTAAAAAAAGACTTGTCAAGCTAAACTAAAGCTTAAACAAGTCTTGGAGTCTAAGTTTCTTTAAAATTAAAACTATACCAAACCTGTAATAAATCTAAAAGTGCTAAATTCTCCTGAGGGAGACTTGCAACAACATTTTGTCGTCCATTATTAGGCCGATCTTGCAAAGCAATTTGCAACTCACCCTTATATTGACCAGCCAAATCATTACCAATTGTCACCATACCACGTTTAATATCGACGATATGTTTAGGGGCAATAGCATGTGCTTTATAGGTCACCCTTGGTTGACTTGATCTAATCATATAATCCGATTTATCACCACGATAGAGGTGTTGATTGTTTAAGAGGATTTCCTTTTCAAGGTCAGTTAATTCTTCCACAAGTTGCACTGGTAGAATTGGCAGACTTGCTTTGAAGCTTTCAGCTACTGTTTTCAAATCCTCTTCCGTGAGGAGTGATGATGAGATCAAAATATCATCAATGTAACCAGTCATCTTCAATAAAGAAACTTGAGCAGCCAATGACATGTCTCTTTGAATTTCTGCTGAAACCATCCGATCAGAAAGTGGCCATGGACCAATTTTGCCGTCGGGACTATCAATAAAGGCTGCAGTTTCTAGATTGTAGTTTTTGTATTGCTTTGCGGTTTCTACAAAATAATCAAAGGATAGACCTGTATATGCTTGAGGATAAAAGTTATGCGAGCCAATTAAGAGTTGACGGTTGGGTCCGAAGTCATTAACCATGTCGATGTAATGTTGACCTCTTGAAATGTTCAATTCAATTTTAATGCCAAATGGATTATGTGTTAGCATAGCTTCCTCATAACCAGTAAATCCTTCGTCAAGACGGAGCGCATCTATCTCCATTTCATTAAAGATTTCTAATTGGTTGTAGGCAATATCAAGAGCTTTAAAGAGTCTTGGATTTACATCCAATGAAGTTTTAAGCCCATTTTCATTTCCATAATGGATGATTTCTTTAAAGGTTTCAACTGTTTCTTGGGCATTATCTGCTACTTCAAGCATTGACGTAAATAAACGTGTGTAACCATATTTGCGCGCCAAGTCAATATAACTCTTCATCTCAACCATACTTGATTTGGACGGGTAAACAGAAATTCCTAATTGTCCCATAATATACTCCTTGGTTATTAAAAAATAAAATACCTCAAGTCACTAAGTGAGCTGAGATATTTTAGTGAATTATGCTACTGTAGCAGCTTCTGCAGCTACTGCTTGTTCTTCAGCAACAAGCTTATTGTCATAATATTTGATGAATGGTAACCAGATTAAGAAAGCAACAGCAATACATACTATAGAAAGAATAGCAGCTTTAATGTCACCACCAGAACCGATGAAGGCACCGAATCCACCAGGTGTTGGCCATGGAGTTTGAACGATTGCTTCTTTAACAATGTTTAAGTTAACAACAACATAAGCTAGAACCGCTGTAACTACTGGAGCACAGATAAATGGAATAGCTAAGATTGGGTTATAAACGATTGGAAGACCAAAGATAAGTGGTTCATTAATGTTGAAGATAGATGAACCGATAGCCGCACGACCAAGCATTTTCAATTGTTCAGATTTAGCAAGTAGTGCCATGAAGATACACACACCAAGAGTTGCCCCTGAACCACCAATTGTAACATAGGCATTAGTGAACTCACCAGCAAAGGCAAAGTGTGCACCATTTACGTTTTCAGCCATGTTAGCAAGAAGAATTGGGTTAACAAGGCCCATAACGATGTTTGCACCGTGGATACCAACTAACCACAATGCGTGAACTAGGAAGTAGATTACGATGATACCACCAATTGAATTGGTAATATTTTTAACGAAACCAAATGGGATAGCGATAACTTTATAGATATCTGTACCCATCATGATGAAAGCACCATTGATGAAGATAACTGTAATTGCAACTACAAATGCAGGAATCAAGGCTGTAAATGAACGAGCAACACCTTCTGGAACAGCTTCTGGCATTTTAACAACCCAGTTTTTAACAACACAGAGACGGTATAATTGAACAGCAAGGATTGCCATCAAGATACCAGTAAATAGACCTGATGTTGACAAACGAGCTAAGCTGTCGCCTCCTACAGTCCAACCATTGATAGTTGTTTCTGTTGCAACTAAAGTCATATTTCCTTTTGTGAAAGTTAATTCAGGAATAGTCATGAAGAAAGCAAATACAGAAAGAATACCACCATTAAGTGGGTTTAAGTTAACCCCATCTTCTTCAGCATAAATCTTAGTATATTCATAACCAATAACTAATGCGAAGTAAAGGGTTAAAATCCCCATTGAACATTTATAAGCTAGTAATGTTAAAGCTGCAAATTTATCAAATGAGCCTGCCCAAATACCTGCTAAAAACGGAAAGGCTTGTGGGAGTACTCCCAAAACCAAGAATGCTGAACCGACGATAGTAAGTGGGATACTTGCCATCCCAGCAGCTACAATCGCACGTACAGGACGCCAAGTTGATACTTTCCCCATTGGCCCCATGAGGTACTTCTCTAAAATTTCAAACATTAATCTTACCTCCTAATTTATTTACATTAATAATGTTTGCTAAGGTTAAGTGATGCCAAATAACGATTTATTCGAACGAATTGTCTATCTTTATTGGTATCGATACGGCTAATTTTGACTAACATCCAGAAGGAAATAAGTATACCAAGAACTAGAATACCAAGAATGAATAATCTTGTTGAAAGATTTTCATTGAAGAATGGATATAATAGTTGTGATTGGCCAACTAAGGTTAGTAGTGCCAAACAACTATTAGCCGCAATAGTTGCTTTAAACAATAATTTTGATTTCTTTGCTTCTTTTTGCTCAGTGGTATACATTCTAAATTGCTCCCACATGCCAAGACCAGCAAAAATTCCCAAACCAATTGGTAACAACATTGCCGAAGTGGCATTTGATAAATAGAGCGTTACACCCCAATAGAGGTTTACGAAGAAAAAGAATGTCACTACATATCTCACCATGAAATAACGAGTATAATACATGGTTTTTATAGCATTTGTTTTACGTAGAGACTCTACTCTTTCCATTTCTTTTTTTGTCATTTGCCTTACTCCTTCATTGCATTATTTAATGCGTTTGTACAATTCTAACATCTCAATAGCAACTTCACGAAGCGTCATTGTTGTCATCAAATGGTCTTGTGCATGAACCATAATGATTTCAATTGTGATTTCAGTACCACCTGCGTATTCTTGTAAGAGGTGAGTCTGAGCTTTGTGAGCTAATAGTAATTCTTCATTAGCAGCTTCTAGTAATTCTGAGGCTTTATCATAATCACCTTCACGCATAGCTGCAAAAGCTTCATGAACTGTAGTTCTAGAATTTCCACTATTTAAAATAATTTCAAATGCAGCCATTTGCACTTCTTCGTTTGTCATTTTTTTCTCCTATTTTAATGTTAATAATATTTTCTTAAAGCAGTCGAAATCATGACATTCAAGCAATTCTTGTTTAGTTTGTGGATTTTCCGTTAAATTAACAATTAATTTAGTCATTTCTGCTAAACCATCGTTTTTATAAATCGAAGGTGAAACTAAGAAAACAAATTTGATTTTTTCAAATCCTTCCTCCCAGTAAATTCCTTCCGGAATCACCGCAATTCCAATTTTTGCTTCTCTGTCTAATGATTTCAAGGGATGTGGAACAGCTATGTCTTGATCGAAAATAACCGTACTCATCGATTCACGATTTGCAATTAATTCTCTCATCGAGATTTGATAATTCTCGATATCTTTACTATCCATTGCTCCTACTAATTTTTCAAGTACTGTTTTTTTGTCACAGTCATGCAAAATCATAAAAGCATCTTCAGAAAAATGATGATCAAAAATTTCGTTTATTTCTAATTGATTACTTTCAGCTCCACGACCATGCTGTTTGCTTTCTATACTGATAAAGTGTTTTTTTAATTCCTTCACTTCTTCATCTTTAAGAAAGACACTAACTGTAAAGACTGGGATAGAGAACACCAGATTAGTTAAGTCAATTGTTGAAATTATGACATCAATACCTTCTAAATTCTCATCAGTAATATCATAATAGCCAACTAAGTTAGCAATGTTCAATTGTCTACCAAGTTCATTTTCCAAACGCATTCTAAGCATCTGAGCACTTCCATATCCGGTAGCACAGATAACTAGAGCATTTAGTTTATTATTTTGATGAAACCGTTCAATTCCCGCTAGTATATGGAGAGAAACGTAAGCAATTTCATCATCTGATAAGGAAAAATCTTTAAAATATCTTAGATGACTCATTAAACTTCTTGAGACAAGAAAGGCTTCTTTATATTGTTTTTGGATATCTTCTAATAAAGGATTATCCAGACGAACCCCGTTTCTCACTCGTTCTAATAAGACTTCTAAGTGTTTCATTAAACCTTCTAAGAAGGTGAAATCTTGAGTAAATTGATAACCATAGTGCAAATCAATATCATTTGCTGCGTCTACCAAATCTTGTCTTAAACTAATTATTTCTAAATCATCTGAATGTGATGAATTAATACTTTCTGAAATTAAATGAAGAGCAATGTAATTTATTTCTTCATCTGGAAAATCAGTTCCAGTCACTCGATTTATTCGATTAATAATATTTGTAGCAACACCAATTTCCTTTTTGAATTTTTCATTGTCAATAATTAATTCAGAAATTTGGAATCCATCTTTTACTCTGGAAATGGCTAAAGCAATATGGACTATCAGATTCTGGATTACAAAATCAGACAATTTTAAATATTTGCTCCGACATTGGTCAAGTACAATAATGGTTAATTCTTCAAAACTAATTGGTAGTTTAAAGAAGTCATCACCAATATACTGATGAATATTCTTTAAGAAATGCCCACTGTAAAAATAGTCCATAATAAAGTGGCGCTTATTATGCTCAGCGCCACTAACATAGACACCTTTATTTGCTCGACTTTCAATTGTTAATTGATAACGAGCGAATTCATTTCTTATTTTTTTAAAATCTGATGATAAAGTCGATCGACTAACGTATAACTGATCCATTAAATCTTCAAAGAAAACATCCTCTTGTTCGAAAATTAATTTATTGATGATGAAATTATGACGATCGTTGATATCAATGTTATCCGTACCAACTTGAATATTATTATCAGAAACTAAATTTAGATAAGCGGATTCTTCAGTCAGGTCTAACTTATAACCGTATCCTTGTTTAGAGATAATATTAATATTTTCTTCCTCAGTAACAAAAGACAATAAAGATTTGATATATGTTCTTACAGTTCGATCTGAGCATTTCAAGTGTTCAGCTAGCACTTTACTGGTAACATACTCTCCTCGATTTTGGTATAAGTATTGTAAGATAAGCTTTTCCTTTTGACCTAACATCTGTTATCTCCTTTAGAAAATGTACTATCTCTAGTATACTAAAATTTCAGAATATTAGAAATTAGATATTTTCCTTTACAAGAGTTGCCATTTTTTCAATTCCCATTGGAATTGGAATGTAAGCTTGTGGTGGAATTTGAACAACTGGTTTGTTAACTTTAGCACCAGCATCAGCAAATTGTTTGAAGTGCATTTTTGTTTGTGGACTTACTAGGTATAAGTCATAAGCAGATGATGAAATTAATTTCCCACCTTCAGGAACACCAACAGCATTCATTTCCACTTCAACTCCTTGTTCAGCAAGTAGAGTTTGAGTTTTTTTAGCAATTAGTGATGATGACATGCCTCCGGCACAGATAATTAACGCTTTAGTCATTTGACTGCCTCCTGTAAAGTTTTGTTATTTTGTATCTTAATTATATGTGTATACGCTTTCAATGACCATAGCTACAATTTCCGTATCACTACGGAAAAGAATAAGGCAAAAAAAATTTTTTCCAAAAATAAAACAATAATCAGAGATTATTGTTAGATTGCGCCTATTGGTCCTGATAATTGGATAGATGAAACGATAACTTGAGATAAGGTCAAATGATACTCTAACATAAGAAACTCTTTTAATTTGATATCACTTAATTGAGATTGTACTGAATAAATCCCTTTATCTTTATCATCACTAATAATTTTTACTTTTTCCAAAATCTTATGATTTTTTCCTAAGTCAATTGGAGTTGAGACCTCTTCAAAACGAATTAAATAATTATACCCAATTCGTCTACTAAATAGGATTTGGTTTTTTACAATAATGATAACTAACAGAATAAATAATATAAAAGAAGTAATAATCAACGATACTTCTAACATAAGAATCTCCTTATTCAGATTATTTCCAAGAGAATTATACCTTCTTTTGAAAGCGTTGTCAAAATTTTAACAAAAAATTCCATCTGAGACTGCAAATCAGATGGAATTTCATAAACTTTTAAAGTTGTTTGATGATTGAAATTATTAACAAAAGAAGCTCAATCTCATTAATTTAAAAATAATTTAACTTCCTTGCCTGTAAATTAAAAGTTACAAACTTTCGCCGTTACTTGCAATCACTTTTTTATACCAATTAAATGATAATTTAGGTGAACGATCATAAGTACCGTTTCCTTGATCATCTTTATCTACATAGATAAATCCATAACGTTTACGCATTTCACCAGTACTAGCTGAAACCAGGTCAATACAGCCCCAAGGTGTGTACCCCATTAAATCAACGCCATCTTCATCAACAGCTTTAATCATTTCTTTAATATGGGCACCTAAGTAATCAATCCGATAGTCATCATGAACCATGCCATCAGGTTCCAATTGATCTATTGCGCCAAAGCCATTCTCAACAATAAATAAAGGAAGGTGATACATGTCTGTAAACCAGTTTAATGAATAGCGGAGCCCTTCTGGGTCAATTTGCCAACCCCAGTCCGAAGCTTTTACATAATCATTTTTAACTAAATCTTCTGTTTCCATATAGTCATAATGTGGATTATTTGGACGATGAGAGTCAATAGCAAATGACATGTAGTAAGAGAATCCAATATAGTCAACAGTTCCTGCCATAAGATCCTTTTTGTCTTCTTCAGTGAAGTCAACCGAAATCCCTTTACGTTCCCAATAATTCAAAATGTGATTTGGGTAATAGCCATGGACATGGACATCAGTAAAGTAATAGCGTTTTTGCATCGCTTTCTGAGCCATTAAGATATCGGCTGGTTTACAAGTCGCTGGATAGATTGGACACATGGCAATCATACAACCAATTTCAAAATCAGGATTGATTTCGTGACCGATTTTTGTCGCACGCGCCGCAGCTACAAGCTCATAATGAGCTGCCTGATACATAATTGCTTCACGGTCATCTCCTTCTTTGTACACAATTCCTGAGTTAGTAAATGGTGCAAAATCCTCCATGTAGTTGGCTTGATTATTGATTTCATTAAAAGTCATCCAATATTTAACTTTGTCTTTGTAACGAGTAAATACTGTTTCTGCAAAACGAACAAAGAAGTCAATCACTTTACGGTTAGTGAAGCCACCATACTCAGTAACTAAATGATAAGGCAATTCAAAATGGGAAAGTGTAATAACAGGTTCAATGCCATATTTTAAACATTCATCAAATAAATCATCATAAAATTGAAGTCCTTCTTCATTTGGCTCCAATTCATCTCCATTTGGGAAAATACGAGTCCAAGCAATTGAAGTACGGAAACATTTAAAGCCCATTTCAGCAAAAAGTTTAACATCCTCTTTATAGCGATGATAAAAATCAATAGCATCATGGTTTGGATAATACTTGCCATCTAAAACTCCGGCAGTAATTTCACGAGGAACACCATGGCGGCCAGAAGTCATCACATCCGCTACACTAGGTCCTTTACCACCTTCTTGCCACCCTCCTTCGAGTTGGTGAGCAGCAACTGCCCCACCCCATAAAAAGCTATCTGGTAATTTCGACATGTTCTAATCCTCCTATTATTTCATACTATCATTGTAGCAAACGATTACATGATTTAATATTTGAAAAATTTCCTTATAGAAAAGGAAAGCAGCAAACAATCATGAATTTTTGTCATCAGAAAAGCTTTATGCTATCATAACACTATACAAAAAGGAGGAAAATCATGGATACAATGCGTGAAAAAGTAAAAGAAAGTTTTTATTTTAGAACAGCTGTTCGCGTGTACAACGATAAAAAAATTCCCGATGAGGATCTTAATATTATTTTGGATGCGGCATGGCGGAGCCCATCATCAGTGAGCCTAGAAGGCTGGCGTTTTGTCGTCTTGGAAAACGAAGACGTCAAAGCAGAGCTAAAAGAATTTGCCTGGGGGGCTCAATATCAACTAGAAACAGCTAGTCATTTTATTCTGTTAATTGCTGAAAAAAATGCCCGCTATGATGGTCCATCAATGCGGGAAAGCCTTGTCCGTCGTGGTATTAAAGATGGTGAAGGCATGATCAGTCGCCTAAAAACCTATGAAGATTTCCAAAAACGGGATATGGATATGGCTGATAACCCACGCGCACTTTTTGACTGGACGGCAAAACAAACTTATATTGCTCTTGGCAATATGATGATGTCAGCAGCCTTATTAGGTATCGACTCATGCCCAATTGAAGGATTTGAATATGCAAAAGTTGATGAAATTTTGGCAAAACACAATATCATCGATCCAGAAAAAGAAGGCATTGCTAGTATGATGTCCTTAGGTTACCGACTAAGAGACCCAAGACATCCGCAAAACCGTAAAAATAGAGATGAAGTCATTTCATTTTATAAATAGGAGACTGATATGAAAGCATTACATACTTGTATTCGCGTTAAAGATTTAGATAAATCTATTGATTTCTACACCACAGCTTTTCCTTTCAAAGAAACACGCCGTCGTGATTTCCCAGAAAATAAGTTTACCTTAGTCTATTTAGCCCTTGAAGGTGAAGACTATGAACTTGAATTAACCTATAATTATGACCATGCAGCCTATAATTTAGGTGATGGCTATGGCCATATTGCTGTAGGCACAGAAGACTTTGACAATGATTATGACAAACATAAAAAAGCTGGCTTCCCAGTGACTGATATCAAAGGCTTGTCAAAAACATCAGCACGCTACTACTTCATTCAAGACCCAGATGGGTATAAAATTGAAGTCATTGATTTGAAGAAATAAAAAGAAAGAAGCTGGGACAGATTTCCCTAGCTTCTTTCTTTTTAACGTGAATTCACGCTTTTCATAACACGTTTGATATCACGATCTTGTTCACGACGTTTCAATGATTCACGTTTATCAAAATCATGTTTCCCTTTTGCCAGACCAATCAAGACCTTAGCAAAGCCATCTTTCAAATAAATCTTTAAGGGAATCAAGGTCATCCCAGTTCCTTTAAGTTCATTTGCTAGATGCTGAATTTCTCGTTTTTTCATCAAGAGCTTACGCGTACGCTCTGGATCAGAATTCCATATATTTCCTTGTTCAAATGGTGCAATATGGACATTCACTAGCCAAACTTCATTATTTTTTATCTGTGCAAAACCATCTTTTAATTGGATACGAGCTGCGCGGACACTTTTAATTTCTGTACCAGTTAAAACAATCCCAGCTTCAATGGTTTCGACGATATGATAGTCATGCCTAGCCTTTTTATTTTGTGCAAGTAGATTACCTTCGCCTTTAGCCATTAACGACTCCTTTTCTTACTATTCTTTTTGGCAGCGTCTTTATAGAAAGGTTTTCTTCCCTTTTTCTTAGGTGCTTCCTCTTTGTTTTGATCATTTGATTTGTTTTTTGGGAATCGGTCGCCCTTCTTAGAATCGTTATTTCTGCGACGATTATTTTGTCTGTCAGGTTTTTCGACTTTTTCTTTCACATCAAATTCACTTGGAAGATATTCAAAGTCAATATCTCCAGTTTCTTTATTTGCTTTGACCAATTTAACATGAATTGGCTGACCGACTTTAAAGACTATTCCTGACTTTTCACCTTGTAAGGTCATATTACGTTCATTGTAATTATAGAATTCTGGAAGACTGGTAACATGGATTAAACCTTCAATGGTATTTGGTAATTCAATGAACATTCCAAATTTAACTACGCTGGCAACAATGGCATCAAATTCTTCACCAACGTGTTCTTCCATGTATTCAGCTTTCTTCATAGCTTCTACTAAACGTTCTGCGTCAATGGCACGACGTTCTAAGCGTGAAGATGATGCAGCTAATTCTGGGATAACCTGTGCAAAATGTTCCTTCTTCTCTTCGGTCACATGACTATAATCACGAATCATCCGGTGAACAAGCAAGTCAGGGTAACGTCTGATTGGACTAGTGAAATGTGTGTAATACTCAGCAGCCAGTCCATAGTGACCATGATTAGTTTCTGAATAGCGAGCTTGTTGCATGGAACGTAGTAACATCATGTTCAGTACTTCTGCCCCTGGCTGGCCTTCAACTTTGGCCATAAAATCTTGTAGAGCTTCTTGTGAGATTTTATTTGCCGTACCTTTAATTTGAACACCAAAAATACTTGCATAGTCCAAGAATTTTTGTAACTTCTCTGATTTTGGTTCTTCATGGACACGGTATATAAATGGCAGCTTAGCTTTTGAAAAATGCTCGGCTACACACTCATTGGCTGCTAACATGAAAGATTCAATCATCCGCTCTGCGATTCCGCGACTGCGGACCACAATATCAACCGGCATACCTTTATCATTGACAATAATACGGGCCTCAGAGGTGTCAAAGTTAAGGGCTCCGCGTTTGACACGCATGGTTTCAAGGATTTTATGAAGGACTGCCATATCTTGGACTGCCTCAACAATAGGTGCAAATTCATCAAGGGCCTCTTCATCGCCAGCAATCATATCATTTACACGGCTATAAGTCATTCTCAAAGTAGTATTAATGACAGATTGACAGATTTGATAATCAACAACTTTACCTTGCATATCGATTTCCATAATGGCTGACTGTGTCAGACGGTCCACGTTTGGATTCAATGAACAAATGCCATTAGAAAGACGTTCTGGTAACATTGGAACAACGCGGTCAGTTACATAAACAGATGTTCCACGTTCAGCAGCTTCACGATTTAAGGCAGAACCTTCAGTTACATAGTATGACACGTCAGCAATGTGGACACCTAGTTCGAAGTTCCCATTTTCAAGCTTTTTGATATGAATGGCATCATCTAAGTCCTTGGCATCAGCCCCATCAATGGTAATGGTAATTTCTTTGCGTAAATCAACACGTCCCATTAAATCCTTATCACTTGGTGCATCTGGTATAGCATTTGCTTCAGCTAAGACATCATCTGGAAACTCTGAAACAATATCCATTGATTCCAAAACTTCTAAAACATCAATCCCAACATCCCCTTGATGACCAACAATATCACGGACATTTCCCACAAAATAATCATGTCCTCTTGTTGGGTATTTTTCAATCTCAACTTTAATAATTTCTGATCCGTCCAAAACAACTGGCTCTTTTTTGATATAAATTGGTTGTTGAATTTTTTGATTTTTGGATTTAATATAACCAGCATATTTTGGCTTATCATCATCTAAAACAAATTTACCTACAACAGTTGTTAGGGCATGTTCAACCACTTTGACAACTTTTGCTTCAGCAGCTGTCCCTTTTATACGATCTGCAGGTTTTTTGATAGTTACTGCAACCTTGTCACCATCAATAGCATAACCAACATCATTACGTCCAATGAACATATCATCTTCATTTTCATCAACAAATAGGAAACCAAAGCCTGCCTTATTAGCTCTAAAGACTCCTTCAACAGTAATGATTTCTTTTTCTTCTCTCGGTTTACGAAGCGAAATCGTCCCATCATTTGAGAAACGTAAAAGTCGCTTACTTTCCATTTTTGAGATTTCTTTGATTAAGTTTGGAAACTTTTGTGCTCCGACCATATCCAAAGCAGCAGCAATATCATTGATATTGGATTTACCATGTTCTTTTAGATAGTTTAATATTAATTCTTTCATGTTACCTAATTTCTATTCCTGTAATAAGCTGTACATTTTTCTAATAAAAAATGAGCTAGACTAACTCTGTCAAGCTCACATCTTATTTACTTGATAAAACAGCAAGCACAAGTGCAATTGCTAGCCAGAAAAATACTAGAACCGCTGTAAAACGTTGCATAAACGCTTCAAATCCACGCGCTTTTGTTCTTTCAAACAAAGCTTCTGAACCACTATTGTCAAATACATTGCTGCTAGGATTTTTTTGCGGTTGCATAAAAATGGCAATCACAAGAATCACTGACAAGACAAGCAATGCTGTAAGTAGTAAGTTGTACATCTTCTTTCCTCCACTATAGTCTAAATAATTTTAACACAAATAACCTTATGATTCAACATGCAAGGTTACTTTTCTCTCTTTAGGACAATACTTAGGAACCTTAATCTTATCCGGATGTGTGGTCTTATTTTTACTAGTTAAGTAATTCTTACTGCCACACTCACTACATTTTAAATTTATCTTTATTCTCACACAATATCCTTAATTTTTAGATATTTCCTAAAATTAATTAAACTCCACAGAAAATTAATTAGGACAATTAAACTGGTTACATAAAATACAGATCGATAGCCAAGAATAATTGCTACATTAGAACCAATGAAAGGTCCAATAACTTGGCCGAGATTTGTAAACATTTGATTGAAAGCGAATATCCGAGATATTCCTTCACGTGGTGTTATTCTTGTCAATAATGAATTAATACTTGGCATTAATGCACCAACACCAAAACCATAAGCAAAACGTAATAATCCTAATTGGAGACTGGTTTGTGCTAATGCACTGAAAAAATACATGACAAAACTATAAAATAATGCCATTAGTAATAATCGATGATTACCTATTCGGTCACCAATTTTCCCCAGAGTCGAACTACTCATTAAACTGGAAAAGCCCATTGAAGAGACAATTAAACCTGATACAAAGAGTAAGTTCTCCTTTTGTCCTAAATGTCTGATATATAAGGATAATATAGGAGCTACCGATTGAGCAGATATCTGGATAATCATACTAGTGACAAAAAGGCCAAGCATGATTTGTTTGCTTTTAACCCTCTTAATAATAATTTTTGTTGGCACTACTTGAGCTCGATTTACCGGTTCGAAGTCCTCTTTGACAAAGAAGACGGTCATAATCGTTGAGACAAATAAGATGAGTCCAACAAGCAAGAAGACCATTCTAATACCAGTCATCTCTGCTAGAACTCCACCAATTAAAGGACCAATCAGCATACCTGCCGTAACCCCTGTTGCTAGAGTTCCAAGTGCATAACCTGATTTGTCATTCGGTGCCTGACTAGCAATTAAAGCTGTAGAATTTGGCACATAGCCAGCAAAAATACCATTTAAAAGTCTCAAAAAGAGTAGCCAATGAACATTGGGAATGAAGGCTAATCCCCCCATTGTAAAGGTCATCACAAAACTAGCCCTAACCATCATTGGTTTACGCCCATAGCGATCTGCTAGTCTACCCCAGACAGGAGCAAATACCGCAGAAGCTAAAGCTGAAATGGCTACGGCTAAGCCAGCGTACCACTCTACCTTATTTTTTGGTGCTCCTAAATCCTCGACATAGAGCGCCATAAAAGGCATGACAAGTGAAAAGCTTGCCCCAGTATAAAAGTTACCAAGCCAAGCTACTTTTAAATTTTGTTGCCAATTTACAGTTGAAATTGCTTGTTGATCAATAAGTCATCATCTTCTTTCCAAAATCGATATCCTACATTATAACATAAATTCAAGAAAGATTTAATTGAAAGTCCCAGTAAACGTTTTAGCGTTTACGTAATGAACCCATTAAACCACGAACTAATTCGCGACCAATTGTTCTTACTGCCGTACTAATGAAAGCATCTGTTGCTTTCTCAACAACTGTTTTACGAGGTCTGCCAGCAGAACGATTAGCTTGTCTTTGAACACGCTCAGCTTCTTTTGCCGCTTCTTTGTCAGCAAAAGCTTTGTCTTTTTCTTCCTGTGCAGCTTTAGTGGCCGCTTCTTCTCCAATAACTTTTTTTGCTAATAATTCATAAGCTGATTCACGGTCAATAGCTTGGTCATATTTACTCGCAAACGGCGATGATTGAACGATAGCTTGAATTTCAGCGGGAGCCATTTGGTCAAAAGAAGACTTAGGAGGCATAACATAAGCACGCTCCACGATTGATGGTTGTCCTTTTTCGTTAAGAACGGAAATAAGAGCTTCGCCGACTTCAAGCTCCGTAATAGCTGTCGCAACGTCAATGTCTGGATTCTGTCTAAAAGTATCCGCAGCAACGCGAACTGCTTTTTGCTCTTTTGGTGTGTAAGCACGTAGGGCATGTTGAATACGATTCCCCAACTGTGCCAAAACTGATTCAGGCAAGTCTAGCGGATTTTGAGTGATGAAGAAGATTCCTACCCCTTTTGAGCGAATGAGGCGGACAATCTGCTCAACTTTATCTAAAAAGACTTTTGGTGCATCATTGAATAATAAATGTGCTTCATCAAAGAAGAAGACCATCTTTGGTTTTTCAAGATCTCCCACTTCTGGAAGTGATTCATATAATTCAGACAACATCCACAGAAGAAAAGTTGTATAAAGTGTTGGAGAATTAAAGAGTTTCGTTGCATTTAAAACGTTAATTGCTCCCAAACCGGTTGCCGTATCCAATTGCATAAAATCCGTAATATCAAGTGCCGGCTCTCCAAAGAAGAGTTCTGCTCCTTCTTGTTCCAAAGTTAATAAGTCCCTTTGAATAGCTCCAACTGACTGCTTCGCAATGTTTCCATATTGACCTGAATAATCAGTAGCATGATCAGCTACTTCTTTTAGAATAGCTTGTAAGTCTTTAAGATCAATTAATAGCCAACCATTTTCATCTGCGATTTTAAAAACAATGTTCAAAACCCCAGTCTGAGTATCATTTAAATTAAGGAGACGGGCTAACATTAATGGACCCATTTCAGAAATTGTTGTTCTAACAGCTTGACCATTTTCTGCAAAAACATCCCAGAGGCGCACAGGAAATGATTGTGGGCTGTAGTCTGTAATACTTAATTTGTCTAGACGGGCTGATAATTTTTCAGTCACCTGTCCAGGTTTAGCCAAGTTGACAAGATCACCTTTGATATCTGCTAAGAATACAGGAATACCTGACAAACTTAATTGTTCTGCTAACACTTTTAAAGTCACTGTTTTCCCCGTACCAGTGGCTCCTGCAATCAAACCATGACGGTTGAGCATATTTAATTGTAATTCAACGGGGTTTGTCCCTTTAGCAATTGTAACTGTGCCCATATAATCCTCTTTCTCCATCTATAAATTTCCTAAATGAATTATTCTTATTTATTGGTCTCTAATTATCCCAATTATAACACAAAAGAGACCTGATTTGATAATCAACTCCCTTTGATTCTATCATTTTTTGTGAACTTCAAGCGGACCGTAAAGCTTTTCTAAAAATGCTAAGCAAAATTGCATCACCCAACCAACTCCGAAAGCAAAGAGCAAGGTTCCAATCCCTAAACTTCCACCTAGGAACCAACCTAATAGGCAGACTGTTCCTTCTATCATAGTACGAACTAGCCCCACTCGCCAGCCTGTTAAGAAACAGAGCCCCACCAGCAAGCCATCACGTGGACCTGCTCCTTTATGACTAGTTAGATAAATCGCGGAAGCAATTCCGACCAAAACAACCCCCAAAATGGTTAAAAAGATTCTCGCAATGATACTTGTAGGAGGCGTCACATTTGAAACAATCAAACCAATAACTAGAGCAATGATGATGACATTAAGAATTGTTCCCAAACCCGGCTTAATTTTTAGTGGTAGCCAGAGGATAAGAACTGTCAAACTGACTAAAAAAGTTACCCAACCAATATTAATTCCCGAAAGATGACTTACCCCTTGTGATAGGACTGTCCAGGGCGCCGACCCTAGATTAGCTAATACTAGGCAGGACTCTCCTACACCAAATAAGACTAAACCCAAAATTAGCACGGAAACCGAAACCGGTTCTAAGCTCCAATAAGTTTTTCCCATCCAAGGTGTTCTCGGTATAATTGATTTTGTCATGATTCTCCTAATCTAACTTACTAAGAATTTGTCCTATCTGATCAGTCAATTCTTGCAAGCTTCCATTATTATCAATCACTATATCAGCAAATTTCAACTTTTCTTGTAATGGCATTTGTGAAGCAATTCGGTCACGCGCCTCTTGCTCACTATAGTGATTGCGATTCATTAGCCGTTGTTTTTGCGTGTCTTGATCAACATAAACTAACCAAATCTCATTAAACCAGTGTCTCATATCTAATTCAATAAGTAAAGGAATGTCCATAAAAAAGGGCTTCCCCTTGGCTTCAAGTTTCTCTTTCCGAGACATCAATTCTTCTTGAATAATCTGATTTTGCAACCTAGAAGAATGATCTCTATTTTCCAGACTAGAAAAAATCATTTTTGACAATTTTGGCCGGTCAATCTCACCATCTTCTTGTAAAATAGAGGGACCAAAAAAATTCAGCAAAGCTTGATAAAGTCGACCACCTTTTCTTTGTAATTCATGAACTACCTGATCAGCATCGATAACCTCATAGCCAGCTTGTCTAATTTCCTTGACAACTGTTGACTTACCTGAGGCAATCCCTCCTGTTAAACCGATAATCTTAGTCATATTTTTGGCACCGTGGACAGAAATGCGTCCCTCTTCCTGCAACTTTTATTTTCTGAATAGCTGTTCCACACCTAGGACATGGTTTATCCTTTTGCCCATAAACCATAAGATAATCCTGCATCGACCCGTTCATGCCTAAAGTATTTTGGTAGGTACGAACGGTCGACCCACCCATTTCAACCCCTAAAGCTAAAATAGCAATTGCTTGATCATGAATTCTTTTAATTTCGGCCTTCTTAAGACTATTACTAAGCTTCATAGGATGCACTTTAGCAGCCCACAAAACCTCATCGACATAGATATTCCCTAGTCCAGCTACTAAACTTTGATCCAAAAGCCATGGTTTAATAATCTTTTGGGAGGATAGCAGAGCTCTTTCAAAAGGCTTTAGCTTAAAGTCACCTTTAGTTGGTTCCGGACCAATCTTTTTCTCTAAGAAGAATCGGTCCAATTGACTTTTCTCAATTAAATTAAATGTACCAAACTTCCGCACATCTTGGTAGACTAAGGTAGACCCATCAGTAAAAGTAAAGAAGACATGAAAATGTTTATTTACGGGAACAAAATCATTAAAGAGTAAGTATTTACCTTCCATCCGTAGATGAGAAATCATTACTAATTGGCCTAAATCAAATATTAAATATTTACCTCGCCGTGAAACAGCTTCTATCGTTTGACCTTTTAAAGCAAGTTCGAAAGCAAGACAATCATACTTAACCATATTTGGTACTTTGACAGTAACTTGACTAATAACTTTCCCACGGACCAGCTGCTCTAAACCACGACGGACAGTTTCAACTTCTGGCAATTCTGGCATCAATCTTACCATTCAAGGGCAAACTTCATTTCGAGTTTGTGACCTCTAACCTTTCTATGAAATCATTCAACAATCATATTTAGACAAGCAAAATATGTTTTTATAAGCGACATAAATGTATGATTATTATACCATGATTCTAAGATTTCTTTTGATTTCAAAGCTTCAATAGCTATAACATATCTCTAGGTTAGTTCAAAAGAAAATGATACAGTTTTATCAAGAAATTTACAATTAGGATGATGTTAATAGCTTTGAAAGTATTTTTATTACAAAAGCGATATGTAATTCCAATCATTGTGGCATAAAGCATTGCAAGCAAATATATATTCATCTTACTTAATATTTCCTAGCATTAATACCCATATCTGATTTGAGAAAGTTTCTGAAGTTCTTTTAACAACCCCAACTGCTCACTCGATAGATTGATTTTATGTTTTGTTAGCACTTCAAATAGTTCAACATTCATACGACTCAGAATAAAAGGTACTGATGACGCATTAGATTCTAATTCACTCTGATACCGTTGAAAAAGCTGACTTATTTCTTTCTGCTCACTATTCCCTTCAATTGAATTTTGTAAATTTTGAATAAGTTCTAAAGCTTTCACAGAACGCTCCGAACCACCTGCAAACCATTTCATATCGACCTCTATTTTTTCTAAATTTTTATCATATGGACATAATAATTTCTAAATTATTATTCACTCTAACTATACTATCTTTTACTCCTAAAAGAATTTCAGGCCCAGTTTTCTATCTGGTCCTTAAGTTCTATCGAAATAAAAATTCCAAATTGTTTGTGAGTTGTTAATGTTTTTTAACTCTAAATTTTATCAAAAAAAATTTTTCTTCGTTCATCTAACTTATGTAGGTTTACCTTACTACACCAAATGAACCTATTCCTCTCACTATATTGAGTTCTTTTTCTTTGATATCTGAAATTTTTTTATAAAAAAGATTCATTTCTTCACTCATCACTTCTCTTCTTGAAAGGTTTTTTACAGCTAACTGCCTTAACAGATCTGCTAATTCTAAAATTTCTTTATCTATATTGTTACTTTCAATAATCTTTTCCTTGAAAAAAACAAGAATAATACGTTCTTCCTTTTATGACTTCTTTAACTTTGTCTCTAGAAATATCACATTTGCTACCATTTTTGAATGTGATAATTCTATTTTGTTTATCAATACTTACCACATTACTTAAATTAATTACAAATGATCTATGACACCGAAATAATCTTGGTTCACTTTCTAATACCTGTAATAAGGTTCCTTTGATCTCAATTTGTCCATATAAAGAATGTAAAATAAGATTATGGGATGCTCCTGAAGTATCAACAAATAACAGCTGATAATAAGGAATATGTATATGAGCTTGTTTTGAATCAAAAATGAAACATTCATCGGATAAGTCACAATTGTTATTATTCTGAACATGTTTAATTGTTGCATAAATTCGCTCTTCAAATTCCTCATAAGCCAACTTTTTATTAATCAAATCTAATGCTTTGATTTGATATTTAAAAACAAGAGGTATCAATTCGACATGATTTGAAACAAAAACAATTGTTGCGTAAGGATCATTCTCCCTAATTGATTTAGCAATCTCGAGACCTTTTATCTTGTTTTGATGAATTTCAATGTCAAGAAAAAATAATTGATGACTACCTTTTTCATTGACATGATCTAATAGTTGCTCACCTCGTCCAAAAAATTCTAATTGGTTACAAAACCAATTATTTTGATTGAGAACTTTTTCGATTACTGTCTCCATATGTAACTGCTGACGAATGACATCTTCTAATACGAATATATTCATTGATTTCCTTTCTGACAAAGTACTGCTATATTTATTTATTCGAAAGGCTATTTATAAAGTTAAAGTAAATGAGAATATTTATCTTATAATTTACTAGTTTAATATAAAATGAATGCTTTTGGGAGATTGTTACAATAAAGTTTTGTTCAACTTTTTCAATTAATTATAATCGTTGATTAACAAAAAAAAGTTGAGTTATGTACCCAACTATCTACATAAGAATGTAAAAATAATCACATTACAAATTTTTCCTTCCATTATTAACTTTTTCGACTTCTACATTAAATTAATACTTTTCTGATACTATTGTTCCTTCCTTAACGTGAAAAATATAATCGCATAAATCCTCAATATCATTTTTATTATGCGATATCATAATAACAAGACCATTTTGTTTGTGTTTCATTATCAATTGTTTGGTAATATTAACACTTTTTTCATCCAGCCCATTCATTGGCTCGTCTAATAGTAATATCTCAGGATAATCCATAAAAGCTTGAATCAAAACCATTTTTTTCTTTGTTCCCAAGGATAAGTTTTTAAACAAAATATCCTTAAAATCTGAAAGATGATATAGGTTTATCCAATAATTTAAATCAATTTTCTCTTTGTTCCGACAGATGTTTTTTATTAACCTTAAGTTTTCTTCTAGAGTTAAAAAAGAAATAAATTCTTGGTCTCCAAGTACTAATCCAGCATTTGTAATTGTTTTATCACCTAGCCCAATGATTTGACCCTCTTGGAGAACATTACCTTTAGTCAATTTAGAAAAGCCAGCCAAAGTTCGTAAAATCATGGTTTTACCGGAACCGTTTATTCCCACTAAGCCATAAATATGCTGGTTTAAAAACTTTAAATTAATCTGATTTAATAATATTCTCCTATTTTTAGTTATGTATCCATTTTTTATTTCTATCACATTTTAACCTCCTAATAGCAACGAAACAATAAAATAAGCAAAAAATCATCAAAAGATAAGTAATATGATTTATGAAAAAGATTCTAAAAATTATTTCAATACTGATTAAAACAATGGTAAGTACACTATCAGAACAGAAATATGTGATTAAAAAATAAGTTATCGAATCTACTAAAAACCAAACAAATAAAAGGCAAAGGACATCAACTACCACCACTATACTCTGGTATTTTATAGATAAAAAATATAAGATAAATAATGCTTGCCACAAAAATTCTTTAACGAAAATGTTAATAATTATTTTCATTATTGAAATCTGATAACATCTTTCATTTTTACAATGACTTTTAATCATCATTTTCATGTCCACAGATATTTCAGCCATCATTTTATAAGTCGATAAGAAACTAACAAATGAAAAACCAAGAATCATAATCAATTTAATAAAACTTAACTGCTGCTCATTTTCCGAGGGAAATGGACTAATTAATTGATTAGTAACAAGCTCCTTAAGGTCTAAAATATTGAATTCATTGTAATATGTCAGTAAAATAAAACATATTGTCCAGGAAAGGATTAACTTAGATATGTTGTATAATATTTTAGATAATTTCATGTAAATGTCTTACTTTCAAGATAATAAGAAAAGCAAAAGATGATAAGTTTGATGCTAGAATTTGCCATAAGGAAATATCCCCATAAGAAGTAATCATAATATGAGTCATCGGCACCAGATAAAAAGGCAAGAAACAATATAAAATCGGCGCTGTTCCCCAAAGGTATAAAATATAAGCAAAAGCAGACTTTGAAAAATGATTAAAATAATCGATCAGATAAAAAAATAAAGCGGTCTCAGTCCAAATGGCAACCGATTTAACTAGAACATAATATTGCACGTAATGCCATAGGCTAGTTGAAAAATAATTAAAAATTGAGTTGAACTAAAACAAAATTCTAATCCATCAAATTCAAATCTACCAACTAGAATTGCAGTAATAATGATAATTACTAATAATATAATAAAAGTAAATATATATATTGCCGATAATTGCAGTTTAAGCTTTTTGATAGTCTTGTAATATAAGTTGGTTCGTCCTAAGTAATAGCGACAATATCTATTCTTTAAATAATAATAAATATATCCTAAAAACATAATAAATAGCGGAATAAAAAATGCTTGAAAAAAATTAAACTCGAAGAGACTATTATTTAAGGAAAGTATGCCTTTTAGATATTTAAACTTGATGACTTCCCCGTTTAATCCTTCTAAATCACTAGCCTGAGCATCGAAGAATAAAACATGAAAAATCGCTTGGTGATATATTGACAATAAAAAAATTAAGACAGCAAAAAGGTACCATTTTTTATAAG
>CAACWI010000018.1_pt1 | contig 65112 bp, 67 predicted proteins | sample 2275591 | NCBI WGS metagenome assembly CAACWI01 (sample SAMEA5312452, study PRJEB27640) | indoor metagenome | biome: indoor environment; feature: uncontrolled; material: polymer tiles stone | place: Germany | collected 2014-07-07
AAGCAACATAAAATTGTCTTATCTTTTATTGGTTGCTATAATCATTATAGAGGAAGAGTGTGGTGATTTGGTGTCAATTGAGTGACAATTTTCATCTTTAATGTTGTAGTTGTCATCTGCTTGAAATGAATTAACGTATAAGAAGGAATTGGCTAGAATTGTACGGCTTTTTGTGGTAAAATTTAACAAATATTAGGAGGTGTTTCATATGAAAGCTATAATCACAGTTGTTGGTAAAGACAGTAAAGGAATTGTTGCAGGTGTTTCTGGTAAGATTGCTGAACTTGGTTTAAATATTGATGATATTTCGCAAACTGTCCTAGATGACTATTTTACAATGATGGCCTTGGTTTCAAGTCCAGATAAGCAAGACTTCACGGTCTTACGTCAAGTTTTTAAAGATTATGGTGATAGTTTACAAGTGAAGATTAACATCCAAAGTACAGCTATTTTTGACGCTATGCATAATTTATAAGGAGCCCTAAATGGATATCAAACAAGTTCGAGAAACTATCGACATGATTGAAGAGCAGCATTTTGATATTAGGACAATTACAATGGGGATTTCACTCCTTGATTGTATTGATCCTGATATTGACCGTGCAGCTGAAAAAATTTACAATAAAGTAGTGACTAAGGCAGCTAATTTAGTTGCTGTCGGGGATGCAATTGCTGCGGAATTAGGTATTCCAATTGTCAACAAACGCGTTTCTGTTACACCTATTGCCTTAATTGGAGCAGCAACTAATGCGACGGACTATTTGCCGCTTGCCAAGGCTTTAGATAAAGCCGCGCATGAAATTGGTGTTGACTTTATCGGTGGTTTCTCAGCTCTAGTTCAAAAGGGCTACCAAAAGGGTGATGAGATTTTAATTAATTCTATTCCTAAAGCACTCGCTGAGACCCAAAAAGTCTGTTCCTCAGTAAACATTGGTTCCACTAAATCTGGAATTAATATGACAGCGGTAGCTGATATGGGCCGTATCATTAAAGAAACTGCTCAACTTTCTGACTTAGGTGCAGCCAAACTGGTCGTCTTTGCTAATGCTGTTGAGGATAATCCTTTTATGGCGGGTGCTTTTCATGGTGTTGGTGAAGCAGATGTCGTGATTAATGTCGGTGTTTCGGGTCCTGGTGTGGTCAAGCGTGCCTTGGAAAAAGTGCGTGGTGAAAGCTTCGATGTGTTGGCAGAAACAGTTAAGAAGACAGCTTTCAAAATTACTCGGATTGGTCAATTGGTTGGTCAAATGGCCAGTGAGCGTCTAGGCGTTAAGTTTGGGATTGTTGATTTGTCTCTTGCTCCAACACCAGCTGTTGGTGACTCTGTGGCGCGCGTGCTCGAAGAGATGGGGCTTGAAATGGTTGGGACTCATGGGACGACTGCTGCGCTTGCCTTACTAAATGATGCCGTAAAAAAAGGTGGTGTAATGGCCTGCAACCAGGTCGGAGGTCTGTCAGGTGCCTTCATACCAGTCTCTGAGGATGAGGGGATGATTGCAGCTGTACAGAATGGATCTCTGAACCTGGAGAAATTAGAAGCCATGACGGCGATTTGTTCAGTAGGTTTAGATATGATTGCTATTCCTGAGGATACACCTTATCAAACGATTGCTGCCATGATTGCTGACGAAGCAGCCATTGGTGTTATTAATCAAAAAACAACAGCTGTTCGGATTATTCCTAAGGGTAAAGTTGGAGAAATGATTGAGTTTGGAGGTCTATTAGGAGCAGCTCCTGTAATGTCCGTTAACGAGAACTCATCAGCAGACTTTATTGCCCGTGGCGGACAAATCCCGGCACCAATCCATAGTTTTAAAAATTAAATCGAAGACACTTGCTTTTGCAGGTGTTTTTTTTTGATGATGCTTAAAAATTCAGTTAGCCTAATCAAATAACTTTGATTAATTGTCTGAAAGCCCTATTTAATGCTATAATATTAAAGAGAATCTGGAGGTTACTATGACAAAAACAAGATTATATATTGCTCGCCACGGGAAAACAATGTTTAATACAATTGGTCGTGCCCAAGGTTGGAGCGACACACCATTAACAAAAAAAGGTGAAGAAGGTATTAGAGAACTAGGATTGGGCTTAAAAGATGCGGCTATTCCTTTTCAAGCGGCTTTTTCAAGTGACTCTGGCAGAACTATGCAGACGATGGAGATTGTTTTACGTGAGTCAGAAAATGAGTTTCTACCTTATACTAGAGACAAACGTATCCGTGAGTGGTGCTTTGGTAGTTTAGATGGTGCCTATGACTCAGAATTGTTCCTTGGTGTTCTACCACGGACAAAAGCCTTTGAAGGCAAGGAAAATATGTCAGAAGTTCCTTATTCAGAATTAGCTCAAAGTATTGTCGAAGTGGATACAGCAAATTGGGCTGAACCATGGGAAGTATTGAGTAAACGGATTTATGAAGGTTTTGAAGCAATTGCTTTAGCCATTCAAAATGGTGGTGGTGGGAATGCCATTGTTGTTAGTCACGGAATGACCATTGGGACCTTCATGTGGTTGATTGATCCAAACCGACAAAAACAATACATTGATAATGGTAGTATCACAGTAGTCGATTTTGAGGACGGCAAATTTACCATTAATACAGTCGGAGATATGTCCTACCGTCTGCGTGGTCGTCAAATGATAGAAGAATTAAATGAAAAATAAAAACTTAGTCCTATTAGCAGGAAAAATCCTTGTTGTTTTCTTGTTCTTAAGTGGTCTGTACCTCTTTATTAGAGAAGATAATCCTAATCAGACCGTACGTCAGAACAAAGTTAATTTAACCAAAGATAAAAAGCATACAACAAGTAACAAGAAAATTACTGGGCTACCTAAGGTGTCGCCGAAAGACTGGGAACTAGTCCTAGTTAATAGGGACCATCCGACAGAGGAAATGAATCCGACAGTTGCTGATTTTAATGGCATTCAGTTAGACTCACGAATTGTTGAGGATGCGGCCGGATTTCTAGCAGCTGCGCAAGCCATTGACCCCGAAGAACATGTCATTTCAGGATACCGAAGTGTCGATACCCAAGCGCAACTTTATCAGTCTTACATCGATCAAGAGAAGGCGAATAACCCATACTTAACCGATGCTGAGGCTGAAAAGTTAGTACAAACCTATTCCCAACCAGCTGGGGCCAGTGAACATATGACTGGTTTAGCCATGGATATGGGGACTTCCAATTATCTGAATCAAAGTCATGCTGAGACAGTTAAACAAATTGTTGCTCTTGCTGCTGACTATGGCTTTGTTCTGCGTTTTCCTGAAGGGAAAGAGAACATCACAGGCGTTGGTTATGAGGATTGGCATTACCGTTATGTGGGAAAAGCATCTGCTAAGTACATGGCTAGGCATAAGCTGACGCTAGAAGAATACATTACCTTATTGAAGGAGAATCAATGAGATCACGTTTAAAATTAAATTCATTTTTAATCTTGCTCTTTTTCTTTATCTTTGCCATGATCATGCCTTTAATCATGAATGCTAAGACACCTAATTCCAGTCAATTAATCAAGGTGCCTTATTCAGAGAAGGTTTTTATTGATGATGTTGCTAAGGAAGTTAAACCCTATGCCAAAGCCTATGGAGTTCGTCCTTCAATTATCATTGGTCAAATTTTAATTGATAGCCAAGGTGGCCAAAGTATCTTATCAGCAAAATATCATAATCTCTTTTCAATGTTGGCAAAACCTGGTGATAATTACGTTATTTTAGAGACGACAAAACCTGTGTTAAATAATCCGACAACCACAAAATTAAAATTTGCAACTTATCCAAGTTGGAAAGAATCTATTGCGGATTACTTTGCGAGTTTAAGTCAGGGACAGGTTTGGGACCAGCAACTATATTGTGAATTAGCTACTTTTGAAGGTTATAAATTGCCTGCTCAGTCTTTGGAAAAATACATCTATTCTTATGATAACAATTATGCTGCAAAACTGATTAAAGTTATTGAAGAAAAAGATTTAACAAAATATGATTAAGGGGATTAGCACTCTAAAAAAAGAGTGCTAATTTTTTGTGTTTTTCTCTTGACAAGGTTCATTTTAAGAGTATAATAGAAATATAAGTTAGCAGTCTATCTAGTAGAGTGCTAATGTAAAAAGGGGGATTGTTAATGATAACAGAACGTCAAAATGAAATTCTTAATCTAATTGTTGACCTCTTTACTCAAACACATGAACCTGTTGGGTCAAAAGCGCTCCAAGCCAGTATCGAATCAAGCAGTGCAACTATTAGGAACGAGATGGCTAAACTAGAAAAAATGGGATTACTTGAAAAAGCTCATACTTCTAGCGGACGCATGCCGAGTCCAGCTGGCTTTAAATTTTTTGTAGAGCATTCTTTGAGTCTTGATAGCATTGACGAACATGATGTTTATCAGATGGTTAAAGCTTTTGATTTCGAAGCTTTCAATTTAGAGGATATCTTAAAAAAAGCCAGTCAGGTTCTAGCAGAAATTACGGGTTACAGCGTAGCCATTCTTGATGTGGAACCGGCACGACAAAAATTGACGGGGTTTGACATCGTTCAATTGTCGACGCATGATGCTTTAGCTGTTTTAAACTTAGATGACTCCAAAGCACTAACTGTTCAGTTTGCAATTCCGAAAAATTTCTTGGCGCGTGATTTGCTCAAGTTAAAAGAAATTGTTGACGAACGGCTGACGGGTCGGGATTTGTTAGATGTGCATTATAAGCTAAGGACTGAGATCCCTCAAGTTCTACAGAAATATTTCATAATTACGGATAATGTTTCCGACTTATTTGATTATATTTTCAGTAGTCTTTTTCAGGAAACGATTTTTGTTTCTGGGAAGGTAAATGCTCTTGGATATGCGGGAATTGAAACCTATCAATTCTTAGATAGTGAACAAGCTCTAGCAATTTCAATCAGGCAGGGGATGGCAGAGAATGAAATGGCTACTGTTCAGGTAGCTGATAGTAGTGAACCTGCTTTAGCCGATTTAAGTTTACTTACTTACAAATTCTTAATTCCTTATAGAGGGTTTGGTTTACTCAGCTTGATTGGTCCAATTGACATGAATTATCGTCGGAATGTCAGCTTAATTAATGTTGTTGGACGGATATTAGCTATGAAGTTGCGAGACTACTACCGTTATCTTAATAGTAACCACTATGAAGTTAATGAATTTTAATAGATACAGATATGAAAAGAGGTGCTTGAATTGTCAAAACATACAAATGATGACATCAAAAACGAAGAACTGAACGAAGAACTGAATGAGGATTTAAATCAAACAACTGAAGAAGTTGTTGACACTGATCAAACAGTTGAGGAAGTTCCTGAAGAGGAAAAAGATCCTGAAAAAAGTGAGCTTGACTTAGCTAAGGAACGTGCTGAGGAATTTGAAAATAAATACCTTCGGGCTCATGCCGAAATGCAAAATATCCAACGTCGAGCTACTGAAGAACGCCAAACGATTCAACGTTATCGTTCGCAAGACCTTGCTAAAAAAATCTTGCCAAGTCTAGATAACTTAGAACGTGCACTGGCTGTTGAAGGCTTGACAGAAGATGTTAAAAAAGGTATAGAAATGGTTCAAGAAAGTCTACTTAATGTCCTTAAAGAAGAAGGCATTGAAGAAGTCCCTGTTGAAACATTTGACCACAACTTGCATATGGCTATTCAAACCATGCCATCCGATGATGACCATCCAGCTGATTCTATTGCTCAAGTTTTTCAAAAGGGTTATAAACTCCACGAACGCTTGTTAAGACCAGCAATGGTAGTAGTTTACAACTAGGATGCAAAGGGCGTTAGAAATCTGGAAGAAAATAGGAAATCTATAGAAAATCCTGATTTCCTATATGATTTATCCAATCTCACTAAGATTTCAGCCTGTGCTCAGCTAATTAATATAAAATCGAAATTATTATTTCGACCGCCAAGTCGTTAAACTAGACAAGTATTAGAAAAAAGTAAAGAGGTATAAATTATGTCTAAAATTATTGGTATTGACTTAGGTACAACTAACTCAGCTGTAGCAGTACTTGAAGGTACTGAATCAAAAATTATTGCAAACCCAGAAGGAAATCGTACAACACCCTCAGTAGTATCATTTAAAAATGGTGAAATCATCGTTGGTGATGCTGCAAAACGTCAAGCAGTGACAAATCCAGAAACAGTAATTTCTATTAAATCTAAAATGGGTACTTCTGAAAAAGTTTCTGCAAATGGTAAAGAATACACTCCACAAGAAATTTCAGCAATGATTCTTCAATACCTTAAGGGTTATGCTGAAGACTATCTTGGTGAAAAAGTAGAAAAAGCCGTTATCACTGTACCTGCTTACTTTAACGACGCACAACGTCAAGCTACCAAAGATGCTGGTAAAATTGCTGGTTTAGAAGTTGAACGTATTGTTAACGAACCTACAGCAGCAGCTTTAGCATATGGTATGGATAAAACTGATAAAGAAGAAAAAATCTTAGTATTTGACCTTGGTGGTGGTACTTTTGACGTATCAATTCTTGAATTAGGTGATGGTGTCTTTGATGTACTAGCTACTGCAGGTGATAACAAACTTGGTGGGGATGACTTTGACCAAAAAATTATTGATTTCTTAGTTGAAGAATTCAAAAAAGAAAACGGTATTGACCTTTCACAAGATAAAATGGCATTACAACGTTTGAAAGATGCTGCTGAAAAAGCTAAAAAAGATCTTTCAGGTGTTACTCAAACACAAATTAGCTTGCCATTTATTACTGCTGGTAGCGCTGGCCCGCTTCACTTAGAAATGAGTATGTCTCGTGCGAAATTCGATGATCTTACACGTGACTTAGTAGAACGTACTAAAACACCAGTTCGTCGTGCATTATCAGATGCTGGTCTTTCATTATCGGAAATTGATGAAGTTATCTTAGTTGGTGGTTCAACCCGTATCCCAGCTGTTGTTGATGCTGTTAAATCTGAAACTGGTAAAGAACCAAATAAATCAGTTAACCCTGATGAAGTTGTAGCGATGGGTGCTGCAATTCAAGGTGGTGTTATCACTGGTGATGTTAAAGATGTCGTACTCTTAGATGTAACTCCATTATCACTTGGTATTGAAACAATGGGTGGTGTATTTACTAAACTAATTGATCGTAACACAACCATTCCAACTTCTAAATCACAAGTCTTCTCAACAGCAGCAGATAACCAACCAGCTGTTGATATCCATGTACTTCAAGGTGAACGCCCAATGGCAGCAGATAACAAAACACTTGGTCGATTCCAATTGACTGATATTCCAGCTGCACCACGCGGAATCCCTCAAATTGAAGTAACTTTTGATATTGACAAAAATGGTATTGTTTCTGTTAAAGCAAAAGACCTAGGTACTCAAAAAGAACAACATATCGTTATTAAATCAAATGATGGTTTGAGTGAAGATGAAATCGATCGTATGATGAAAGATGCTGAAGCTAATGCTGAAGCAGATGCGAAACGCAAAGAAGAAGTTGACCTTAAAAACGAAGTTGACCAAGCTATTTTCGCAACTGAAAAAACAATTAAAGAAACCGAAGGCAAAGGATTCGACACAGAACGCGATGCTGCTCAATCAGCTCTTGATGAATTAAAAGCTGCTCAAGAATCAGGTAACCTTGAAGAAATGAAAGCTAAACTTGAAGCATTAAATGAAAAAGCTCAAGCATTAGCAGTTAAGATGTATGAACAAGCTGCAGCAGCCCAACAAGCAGCTCAAGGTGCTGAAGGCTCTCAATCTACAGACCAAGCTTCAAATGGTGATGATGTTGTAGATGGTGAATTCACGGAAAAATAAAACAGTCCTGTGGACTGTTTTATCCCGCGAGCCTAGAAATAGGAAGCGAGGGGCAAAAACTAGTTCAATTCAACGAACGATAGTAGTATTCCAAAAAGGCGGGGCGCCTCGCCCCGTCTGTTTTGGCTACTATAGGTCAACTAAAAAGAAATCTTTCTATCATTATTGGATTTCTTGGCAACCATAATAAAAAGGCTATCAAATGATTTGTGTTAAATTTGAAGTAGTCTATAACATAGAGAGGAAATTAACCTGCCTTAAGGACTTAGTCATCGAAGGGAGGAAACTAAATATATGAATAATACTGAATTTTATGAACGTCTTGGGGTATCAAAAGATGCTTCCTCGGATGAAATAAAAAAAGCTTATCGAAAAATGTCTAAAAAATATCATCCAGACATTAACAAAGAAGCCGGAGCTGAACAAAAATACAAAGATGTTCAAGAAGCTTATGAAACATTAAGTGATTCGCAAAAACGAGCTGCCTATGATCAATATGGTGCAGCTGGTGCGCAAGGCGGCTTTGGAGGACAAGGCGGTTTTGATGGGGCTGGCTTTGGTGGCTTTGAAGATATCTTTTCAAGTTTCTTCGGCGGCGGCGGTGGCATGCGTAATCCTAATGCGCCTCGTCAAGGTGATGACCTTCAATACCGTGTCAATCTAAGTTTCGAGGAAGCTGTTTTTGGTGCCGAAAAAGAGGTTACTTATAACCGTGAGTCAAGTTGTTCAACATGTAATGGTTCTGGAGCTAAACCAGGTACAAGTCCTGTAACCTGTGGACGCTGTCATGGTGCAGGTGTTATCAATGTGGACACACAGACACCACTTGGTATGATGCGTCGCCAAGTTACATGTGATGTCTGCCACGGAACAGGTAAAGAAATCAAAGAACCATGTCAAACTTGTCACGGAACAGGTCATGAAAAAGAAGTACATAAAGTTTCTGTCAAAATTCCTGCAGGAGTTGAAACTGGTCAACAAATCCGCCTTCAAGGACAAGGTGAAGCTGGAACAAATGGTGGGCCTTATGGCGATCTTTTTGTTATTTTAAATGTATTGCCAAGCAAACAGTTTGAACGAAATGGCTCTACAATCTATTACACAATGAACATCAGCTTTGTTCAGGCCGCTCTGGGAGCAAATGTTGATATCCCGACAGTGCACGGAGAGGTAGAAATGTCTATCCCAGCAGGAACACAAACAGGTAAAGTCTTTAGACTCAAAGGCAAGGGGGCTCCAAAACTTCGCGGAGCTGGCCAAGGTGATCAACATGTAACCATTAATGTTGTGACACCGACAAAATTAAATGATCAACAAAAAGAAGCATTGGAAGCCTTCGCCGCAGCAAGTGGTGAAAGTATTTCACGCCCTAAGAAAAAGGGTTTCTTTGATAAAATGAAAGATGTCATTGAGGATATTTAAAAAAGATAGAGTGCTAACTCTCTATCTTTTTTTGTATGGAAATAGCAAAGATTTCAGAATAATATTTATATTTTTCTTGCATGATTTCTTCAAGTAGTGTAAAATACATTTAAATAGTTTGATAATCAAATTATTTGAGTATAAAATAATTTGTGTATTAGAAAGTGAGAAGTCATGAATTATCAGCATATTCTTTTTGAAATTGATGAAGATACAGCCTACCTTACATTTAATCGAGTGGAGGTAGCCAATGGATTTAATATCCCCATGTGTCAAGAAATTTTAGATGCGCTAGCAATTGTCAAAAAAAAACAAGCAGTTCGTTTTCTTGTTATCCAAGCTGAGGGGAAAATCTTTTCAGTTGGTGGTGACTTGGTGCAAATGCAAGAAGCAGTCGAGCAGGATGATGTTAATTCTTTAGTGAAAATAGCTGAGCTTGTTCAAGATATCTCTTATGAGATTAAGCAATTACCCAAGCCTGTTATCTTAGCTGCGGATGGGGCAGTAGCTGGTGCAGCATTCAATATTGCTTTAGCTGTTGATTTTTGTCTGGCAAGCACTAATACCAAATTTGTCCAAGCTTTTGTAAATGTTGCCTTAGCTCCTGATGCTGGAGGCTTATACTTGTTAACTAGAGCTGTTGGCGTCAATAAAGCAACTCATTTGGTGATGACAGGTGAAAGCGTTACTGCTGAAAAAGCCTTTGATTATGGCTTTGTCTATAAAGCTGTAGAGCCTGAAAAACTAAATAGAGCATTGGAACAATTGCTAAAACGACTTAGAAGAGGATCTTCTAATTCTTATGCAGCAATGAAAGGGTTGATTTGGCAAAGTAATTTCTCAGATTGGGATGCTTATGCTAAACAAGAATTGCAAAGCCAAAAAGACCTAGCCTTTAAGGAAGATTTTAAAGAAGGTGTTATAGCCTATGCTGAAAGAAGAAGACCTAACTTTATGGGGCAATAAGTAACTCATCTTGCAAAATACTTTGGTGTTTGATATAATTTGACTATCAAAGCTTATTTGCTGGGAGGTGTAGAATTGGAATACAATAAAATCAATGATTACTTAGTCGACGTCTTTAATAGGATTTTAGTAATTGAAGAAATTAGTTTAAAGACTAGTCAATTTAACGATGTTTCACTAAAAGAAATGCATACCATTGAGATTATCGGAAAATATGACAATGTCACACCAAGTGACGTAGCTAGGGAGCTAATGGTTACCTTAGGTACAGTCACAACTAGTTTAAATAAACTTGAAGCAAAAGGTTATATTAATCGGACAAGGTCAGTCAACGACCGTCGCGTCGTTTTTTTATCTCTGACAAAACGGGGAAGACTACTCAATAGATTGCATGCTAAATTTCATAAAAATATGGTCGGTCATGTGACTGAAGGTATGGATGAGGAAAGCATGGAAGCCCTATTGAAAGGTCTCAAAAACTTACATCAATTCTTGGAGGACTTGATTTAATGCCTTTTGCAAAAATCAGTCAAGTAGCACACTATGTTCCAGACAAAAAAATTGAAAATGATAAACTAAGTCAAATTCTTGATACAAGTCATGAGTGGATTCAATCACGGACAGGAATTGAATCACGTTTTATTAGCTTTAATGAGAATACAAGTGATCTAGCTAGTCAGGTCGCTCTTCAATTAATCGAAGGAGCTAAACTTAATTCAGATCAAATTGACTTTATTATTGTGGCAACGATTACGCCTGATTCGATGATGCCTTCTACGGCAGCCTTGGTTCAAGCGAAAATAAAAGCAAGTCATGCTTTTGCCTTTGACTTATCTGCTGCCTGCAGTGGTTTTGTATATGCTTTAGCGATGGGTGAGAAATTGATTGCTTCAGGACAGTACAAAAAAGGACTAGTTATCGGGGCAGAAGTTATATCAAAAACAATTGATTGGTCAGACCGAACGACTGCAGTACTATTTGGTGATGGTGCTGGAGGTGTCTTACTTGAAGAGAGTCAAGAAAAACATTTTTTGGCTGAATCACTACATACTGACGGGTCACGTGGTCAGAGTTTACAAGCTGATCAGAAGCCATTGGCTTCACCTTATTCTGAAACTAGCCAGTCAAATCCTTATTTGACTATGGATGGTCGCTCAATTTTTGACTTTGCCATTCGAGATGTCTCAAAAAGCGTCTCTGAATTGATTAATAGCTCTGCTATTTGCAAAAAAGAAATTGATTATGTTTTTTTCCATCAAGCCAATCGACGTATCTTAGATAAAATGGCTCAAAAGATCGCTTTACCTCGAGAAAAATTTCTTGAGAATATGATGACTTATGGAAATACCAGTGCAGCAAGTATCCCAATCTTGCTTTCAGAGTCAGTTAAAAATGGGAAAATTAAATTAGATGGTAGCCAAACAATCTTGCTTGCCGGTTTCGGTGGAGGTTTGACATGGGGAAGTCTAATTGTTAAAATCTAGTTATATCATGTGCCTAGCACATTTATAAAAAACATCTACATTACTTAAGGAGAAAATAAAAATGGCAGTATTTGAAAAAGTTCAAGAAATTATCGTTGAGGAACTTGGTAAAGAAGCAGAAGAAGTGAAAATGGAAACAACTTTTGACGAGTTGGATGCTGATTCACTTGATGTATTCCAAGTTATCTCTGAAATTGAAGATGCGTTTGACATCCAAATTGAAACTGAAGAAGGCATTAAAACAGTAGGTGATTTAGTTGCCTATGTTGAATCAAAAACTAAATAAGAAAAACAGATAAAAGTTCATCTAAAATTAGCTTACTAATAAGATTATCTTTGACTTGTGGGTGAGATTAGCCCCTTTATTGGACCTAACTCACTCTTTCTTTTTTTATAATAGTTTGATAATCAAACTATTTTCTTAAGTAAAGTAGGAAAAATTAATGAAAACACGTATTACTGAGTTATTAAATATCAAATATCCAATCTTCCAAGGGGGTATGGCTTGGGTAGCAGATGGTGATTTAGCCGGGGCTGTTTCAAATGCTGGTGGTTTAGGTATTATTGGCGGGGGAAATGCACCCAAGGAAGTTGTCAAAGCTAATATTGATAAAGTAAAGTCAATTACTTCAAATCCTTTTGGAGTTAATATTATGCTCCTTTCGCCTTTTGCAGACGACATTGTCGATCTCGTTATCGAAGAAGGTGTAAAAGTAGTTACTACTGGTGCGGGTAACCCTGGTCGTTATATGGAGCGCCTTCATGCAGCAGGAATTCAAGTTATTCCGGTTGTTCCAAGTGTTGCATTAGCAAAACGAATGGAAAAACTAGGTGTTGATGCTGTTATCACTGAAGGAATGGAAGCTGGTGGGCACATTGGAAAATTAACAACGATGACCTTAGTTCGTCAAGTTGTAGAAGCAATCTCAATTCCCGTTATTGCTGCTGGTGGAATTGGTGATGGAGCTGGCGCGGCCGCAGCCTTTATGCTGGGAGCTGAAGCGGTGCAAGTTGGAACAAGATTTGCCATCGCAACCGAATCAAATGCGCACCAAAATTTCAAAGATAAAATCCTCAAGGCCAAAGATATTGATACAGTTGTTTCTGCTCAAGTTGTTGGACATCCAGTTCGCTCAATCAAAAATAAACTAACTTCAGCTTATGCAAAAGCAGAAAAAGAATATCTTTCTGATTTAAAAACGGTTGAGGATATTGAAGAAATGGGTGCGGGATCATTACGTGATGCGGTTGTTGACGGTGATGTTGTTAATGGCTCTGTTATGGCTGGGCAAATAGCTGGTTTAATCAACAAAGAAGAGACATGTCAGGAAATTCTAGAAGATATTTTCTACACAGCTGCCGATGTTATCAATAAAGAAGCACAGCGCTGGGCTTCAGTGAGCAGAATCTAGACTGGAAAAAGAGGAAAAAAGATGACGAAACTTGCATTTCTATTTGCAGGACAAGGTGCTCAAACAGTTGGCATGGCTAGAGATTTGTATGACACATATCCAATTGTTAAAGAAACGTTTGAGCAGGCCAATTCAGTTTTGGGTTATGATATTCGTTCTTTAATCGATCAAGATTCAGAAAAGCTCAATCAAACCAGATATACTCAACCAGCCATTTTAACGACTTCAGTAGCTATATACAGACTCCTAGTCGAAAAGGGGATTCATCCTGATTTAGTTGCTGGTTTGTCACTTGGCGAATATTCTGCACTGGTAGCTACTGATGCACTTTCTTTTGAAGATGCTCTGCAATTGGTCCAAAAAAGAGGACAATTAATGGAAGAAGCTGCTCCTGCCGGAACTGGTAAAATGGTTGCTATTTTGAACACGGATGCATCTATAATCGAGACTGCCTGTGAGCAGGCGTCTTCTTTAGGAGTCGTGGCTCCTGCTAATTACAATACACCAAATCAAATTGTGATTGGTGGTCAAGTTGAGGCAGTTGAACGAGCTTTGGCATTGCTGAAAGAAGAAGGGGTTAAACGAATGATTCCTTTGAATGTATCTGGTCCATTCCACACGGCACTGCTAGAGTCAGCAAGTCAAGAGTTGGCAAAAGTTCTTGAAAAACAAGATTTCAAAGAGATAATGGTTCCACTTGTAGGTAATACAGAAGCAAGTGTTATGAAATCAAGTCGAATTAAGGAGTTGTTAACTAGACAGGTAATGGAACCAGTTAGATTCTATGACAGTATTGAGACCATTCGTTCAATGGGAATTAACCATTTTGTTGAAATTGGTCCAGGAAAAGTACTTACTGGATTTGTTAAAAAAATTGACAAAAATTTATCATGTATAAGTATCGACTCGGTTGAGAGTCTTAAACAGTATCTTAATCAATAGAAAGGTAAATTAATGGATTTAAAAGAGAAAAATGTTTTTATTACAGGTTCAACACGAGGCATTGGTCTAGCAATTGCCCATCAATTTGCAAAAGCAGGTGCTAATGTTGTCATTAATGGTCGCTCAAAAATTTCGGAGGATTTATTAAGTCGGTTTAAAGATTATTCTGGACAAGCATTGGCGATTTCTGGTGATGTGTCAGATTACAATGACGCAAAACGGATGGTTGAAGAAGCTAGTCAATCATTAGGGACAATTGATGTCTTGATTAACAATGCTGGAATCACCAATGATAAACTTCTTTTAAAAATGACAGAAGAGGATTTTGAACAAGTCCTAAAAATCAATTTAACTGGTGTCTTTAATATGACCCAGGCTGTTTTGAAACCCATGACTAAAGCTCGACAAGGTGCAATTATTAACCTTTCAAGCGTTGTTGGTCTAACAGGTAATGTTGGCCAAGCTAACTATGCTGCTTCAAAAGCTGGTTTAATTGGTTTTACAAAGTCAGTTGCGCGTGAAGTTGCTGGTCGTAAAGTAACTGTTAATGCAATTGCACCAGGCTTTATTGAATCAGACATGACCGGTGCACTACCAGAAAAAATGCAAACATCGATTTTAAGTCAAATTCCAATGAAACGCATTGGTCAGCCAGAAGAAGTAGCACAGTTAGCTCTCTTTTTAGCCAGTCAAGAATATATTACAGGACAAGTTATCGCCATTGATGGTGGCGTAACCATGCAATAAGTATAGGGGAATGAGAATGAACGGAACTAGAGTTGTAATTACAGGTTATGGTGTAACATCACCAATTGGAAATACACCAGCAGAATTTTGGACTAACTTGAAAGAAGGAAATATTGGGATTGGACCAATTACCAAATTTGACAGCAGTGACTATCAAGTGAAAAATGCGGCCCAAATAGATGATTTTCCTTTTGATAAATATTTTATCAGAAAAGATTTGAATCGTTTTGACATGTATTCATTGTATGCCCTTTATGCCTCATTAGAAGCTGTTGAAAATGCTAAATTAGATTTAGATAGTTTAGATCCAGATCGCTTTGGTGTTATAGTAGCGACAGGTATTGGGGGGATTAAAGAAATTGAAGATCAAGTTATTCGACTTCATGAAAAAGGACCACGACGCTTGAAACCAATGACATTACCAAAAGCCTTACCAAACATGGCTGCTGGAAATGTGGCAATGCGTTTGAAAGCACAAGGAATCTGTAAATCAATTAATACAGCATGTGCTTCTTCAAACGATGCCATTGGTGATGCTTTCCATACAATTAAGTTTGGTTTACAAGATATTATGGTTGTCGGTGGTGCAGAAGCAGCAATCACACCATTTGCTATCGCTGGCTTCCAGGCTTTGACGGCTTTATCTACTACAGAAGATCCAAAACGCAGTTCAATTCCATTTGATAAAGATCGTAATGGATTTATTATGGGTGAAGGATCTGGGATGCTTGTGCTTGAAAGTTTAGAGCATGCCCAAAAACGTGGAGCAACTATTTTAGCTGAAGTAGTCGGTTACGGGAATACTTGTGATGCCTATCATATGACTTCTCCTCATCCAGAAGGTCTCGGTGCGCGTAAGGCAATTATACTAGCCTTAAATGAAGCTGGTATTGAAGCTAATCAAGTAGATTATGTAAATGCTCATGGAACTTCTACACCAGCCAACGAAAAAGGTGAAAGTAGTGCCATTGTTGCAACTTTAGGAAAACAAGTTCCGGTTTCTTCAACTAAATCATTTACAGGTCACTTACTTGGTGCTGCTGGTGCAGTAGAGGCTATTGCAACTTTAGAAGCTATGCAACATTCTTACATCCCAATGACTGCTGGAACTCAAGAATTATCTGAAGATATTGAAGCAAATGTCATTATGGGACAAGGACAAGAAGCAGAAATTAAGTATGCTATTTCAAATACTTTTGGATTTGGCGGACACAATGCTGTTTTAGCCTTCAAAAAGTGGGAGAATAATTAATGGAAATCAAAGATATTAAAGATTTGATGGCACAATTTGATGATTCAAGTCTTAAAGAATTTACATACCAAACCAAAGAAGAAGCTATTTCATTTAGTAAAAATGAAGTTAAAATAGAAAATCAAAAAAGAGAATTTGAGGTACCACAAAGTCCATCAAAACAACTTAGTGAAAAGTCGGAGACTGAATTGACATTTGATGGCTCAAGAAGCAATCTTTCAGAGGAAGAATCAACAAGTGCAGAAGGTCAGGTAGTGAATAGTCCTTTAGTGGGTGTTGCCTATTTATCTTCAGCACCTGAGAAAGACAATTTTGTTACAGTTGGTGACCAGGTTAAAAAAGGACAAACACTCTTAATCATCGAAGCCATGAAAGTGATGAATGAAGTTCCAGCCCCATGTGATGGAATAGTAACTGAAATTCTTGTTAACAATGAGGACTTAGTCGAATTTGGGAAAGGATTAGTGAGAATCAAATGATCGATATTAAAGCTATTCAAGAAGCTTTGCCCCATCGTTACCCAATGCTTCTAGTTGACCGTGTATTGGAAGTGTCAGATGATCAGATTATAGCTTTGAAAAATGTTACAATCAATGAACCTTTTTTTGAAGGGCATTTCCCGGGCTATCCAGTAATGCCTGGTGTTCTTATCATGGAAGCCTTAGCACAAACAGCAGGTGTCCTAGAATTATCAAAAGAAGAAAACAAAGGGAAACTAGTTTTCTACGCAGGTATGGATAAAGTTAAATTTAAAAAACAAGTTGTTCCAGGTGATCAATTAATCATGACTGCGACATTTGTTAAACGCCGTGGCACTATTGCAGTTGTCGAGGCAAAAGCAGAAGTTGATGGGAAATTAGCCGCAAGTGGCACCTTAACCTTTGCAATTGGAAACTAAAAAATAGAAAGTCTCTCTGGGGGAAGTTATGTTTAAAAAAATCTTAATTGCTAATCGCGGTGAAATCGCTGTGCGTATTATCCGAGCGGCTAGAGAACTTGGAATTTCCACAGTAGCTGTCTACTCTGAGGCAGATAAGGATGCCCTTCATACGGTTTTGGCGGATGAAGCCATTTGTATCGGCCCGGCCAAATCAACTGAATCTTATTTAAACATGAGTGCTGTGCTGTCTGCAGCGATAATTACTGGAGCACAAGCCATACATCCTGGTTTTGGTTTTTTGAGTGAAAATTCAAAATTTGCAACAATGTGTGAAGAAATGCAAATTAAGTTTATTGGACCTTCTGCATCCATTATGGATAAAATGGGTGATAAAATTAATGCGCGTGCTGAAATGATTAAGGCAAGTGTACCTGTCATTCCTGGTTCAGATGGCCAAATTCACACAGTTGAAGAAGCAAGAAAGTTAGCAGCCTCAATTGGATTTCCACTGATGCTTAAAGCATCAGCTGGTGGCGGTGGTAAAGGCATTCGTAAGGTTGAACAAGAAGTTGACTTAGTTGCTGCCTTCAATTCTGCATCCCAAGAAGCAATCAGTGCTTTTGGTAATGGTGCTATGTATATGGAAAAAGTTATCTACCCAGCAAGACACATTGAAGTACAAATTTTAGGTGATGCTTTTGGTCATGTTATTCATTTGGGTGAACGTGACTGCTCATTGCAAAGAAATAATCAAAAGGTGCTTGAAGAAAGTCCGTCAATTGCTATTGGGAGAAGCTTAAGACAGGAAATGGGTGATGCGGCGGTGCGTGCTGCCAAAGCTGTTGGTTATGAAAATGCGGGAACCATTGAATTCTTACTGGACGAAGCTAGTGGACAGTTTTACTTTATGGAAATGAATACTCGAATACAAGTGGAACACCCAGTGACTGAATTTGTGACTGGTGTTGATTTGGTAAAAGAACAAATCAAGATTGCTGCGGGCATCCCATTGGAGCTAAAACAAGAAGATATTCAGTTTCGTGGGCATGCTATTGAGTGTCGGATTAATGCTGAAAATCCAGACTTTAATTTTGCACCAAGTCCTGGGCGGATTAGTGATTTATATTTGCCAAGTGGTGGGGTTGGACTAAGGGTTGATTCAGCTGTTTATCCGGGTTACACCATCCCGCCTTACTATGATAGTATGATTGCTAAGGTTATTGTTCATGGTGAGAATCGTTTTGATGCCTTGATGAAAATGCAAAGAGCTCTCTATGAGATGGAGATTGAAGGTGTTTCGACCAATATTAATTTCCAATTGGATCTTATTGCTGATAAACAAGTTATTGCTGGAGATTATGACACGTCATTTTTGATGGAAACATTTTTACCAAACTATAATAAAGAATAGGAGTAGATATGTCATTATTTAGAAAAAAAGACAAATATATTCGTATCACTCCTAATCATTCTGCGTCCAGTGCTACTAGTAATCTTGTCCCAGAAGTACCTGATGAACTCTTTGCTAAATGTCCGTCTTGTAAACATCTGATTTACCAAAAAGATTTAGGATTGACTAAAATTTGTCCTCGATGTTCTTATAATTTTAGGGTTTCTGCTCAAGAACGATTAGAAATGGTTGTTGATAAGGACTCGTTTAGTGAGTTGTTTAATGATATTGAGACCAAAGACCCTTTGAATTTTCCTGATTATCAGAAGAAAATTAGTCAAGCAAGACAAAAGACTGGTTTACATGAAGCTGTTCTCACTGGTAAAGCATCAATTAAAGGAAATAACGTGGCCCTAGCAATTATGGATAGTCATTTTATTATGGCTAGTATGGGGACGGTTGTTGGTGAAAAATTAACTAGATTAATTGAGTTAGCGATTGAAGAATCTCTTCCACTGGTGATATTCACTGCCTCTGGTGGAGCTCGTATGCAAGAAGGAATCTTTAGCTTAATGCAAATGGCGAAAATCTCGGCAGTCATTAAAAAGCATTCGAAAGCAGGGCTTTTTTACTTGACCATTCTGACAGACCCAACAACTGGTGGGGTGACCGCCAGTTTTGCCATGCAAGGTGATATTATCTTAGCGGAGCCTCAGTCCATGGTTGGTTTTGCGGGACGTCGTGTGATTGAGACAACCGTCAGACAGGATTTACCGGAGGATTTCCAAAAAGCCGAATTTCTCTTAAGTCACGGCTTTGTCGATGCTATTGTGAAACGAACTGATTTACGACGAACGATTGCCAAATTACTTGACTTACATGGAGGTAGCAAATGACAGATACAGCTAGAGTTTTAAAAGAAGCCCGTGATCAGAGTCGTTTGACTGCTTTAGACTATGCTAAAGTGCTTTGTCCAGATTTTATGGAATTACATGGTGATCGGCAGTTTGCGGATGATGGTGCTATCATTGGAGGAATTGGACACCTTGGTCAGGATCCTGTTACTATTATTGGGATTCAAAAAGGTAAAAACCTTCATGATAATCTCCACCGCAATTTCGGTCAGCCTCATCCTGAAGGCTATCGTAAAGCTTTGCGATTAATGAAACAGGCTGAAAAGTTTGGGCGACCAATTGTCACTTTAATTAATACAGCGGGTGCTTTTCCAGGGATTGGTGCTGAGGAACGTGGGCAGGGAGAAGCTATTGCCCGTAATCTCTTAGAAATGAGCGACCTAAAAGTTCCAATCATTGCTGTAATCATCGGTGAGGGAGGTTCTGGAGGAGCATTGGCCTTAGCTGTCGCTGATAAGGTTTGGATGCTTGAAAACACCATTTATGCAGTTTTGAGTCCGGAAGGTTTTGCTTCTATTCTTTGGAAGGATGGCTCGCGCGCCAGCGAAGCGGCTCAGTTAATGAAAATTACATCTCGGGAGTTATTGCAGATGGGCGTGATTGATCATATTATAGCTGAACGAGGCTATTTTTCATCTGAAATAATTGATAACTTACGTGACCAGTTGATCAAAGAATTTACAGAATTAAAAAAATTGACACTAGACCAATTGGTGGAAAAACGTTATCATAAATTTAGACTATTTTAAAATCCTTTTTATAAGGATTTTTTTGATGACTAGGAGGTCCTTGCTTGAAAAAATATTCTTACTTACTCTTAATTCCTCTTTTGTTCACTTTAGCAGCATGTCAACAGAACCAATCACAAGGTAAAACGAAAGATTCTGAAAAAATTACAGAATCTTCACAGCCGAAAAAGAAAGTGGCTAGCAAAAACAGTAAGTCTGCTAAGGTTACAAACAACGGTTCTTATTATAGTGTAGAAGGAAAATATGGACCAGTAATTATTGTTAATAAACAACACCCATTAGATAAGAACTATAATCCTGGGGAGGACCCTCAAGCTAAGGAAGCTTTCTTACAAGTTTTAGCTGCGATGAGAAATCAAGGTTTTTCAGTTAGTGAGCAATATAGTGGGTTCAGGTCCTATGATACACAGACAGAACTCTATCAAAATTATGTCAATCGGGACGGACAAGCTCAAGCAGATCGCTATTCTGCAAGACCTGGCTACAGTGAGCATCAATCCGGTTTGGCTTTTGATATCCTTGATGGTCAGGGAAATTTATTAGAAGAACCACAAGCATCTCAGTGGCTTTTGGAACATGCGCCTGATTATGGTTTCATTTTGCGTTATTTGCCTAGTAAGGAGTCCTCTACGGGTTATCAGGCAGAGAGCTGGCATATTCGTTATGTTGGTAAAGAAGCAGCTGACATCGCTAAATCTGGCAAAACCTTAGAAGAGTACTATGGTGTCCCTGGTGGAGATTATACTAATTAATACAAAACAACCATTAAAACAAAAAAGACAAAGCTAAGGCTTTGTCTTTTTTGTTTATTTTATTTTGGTGCAATAACTTCAGCCCCACCCATATATGGGCGTAGTACTTCGGGAATTGTTACAGATCCATCCTCGTTTTGGTAGTTTTCAAGGATTGCTGCTACGGTGCGCCCTACGGCCAAACCTGATCCGTTCAAGGTATGCAAGAGTTTAACCTTGCCATCAGCTTCGTCGCGGTAGCGGATTTGAGCGCGTCGCGCTTGGAAATCTTCAGTGTTTGAACAACTTGAAATTTCACGGTAGGTGTTTTGAGCTGGAATCCAAACTTCTATATCATAAGTTTTAGCTGCTGAGAAGCCCATATCTCCTGTACAGAGTGTAATAACACGGTATGGAAGATTAAGTTTTTGAAGTATGTTTTCAGCATTAGCTGTCATTTTTTCCAATTCTTCATAAGATTCTTCTGGTTTAGCAAATTTTACCATTTCTACTTTATGAAATTGGTGCAGACGAATCAAACCACGTGTGTCACGTCCTGCAGAACCGGCTTCAGAACGGAATGATGGACTCATTGCTGTGAAGTATATTGGTAGTTCTTTGCCTTCCAAAATTTCTCCACGGTAGTAGTTGGTCAATGGTACCTCAGCAGTTGGGATGAGAACAAAGTTTGTATCTTTTAATTCAAATGTATCTTCTTTAAATTTAGGATATTGTCCTGTACCGAACATTGAGTCATGGTTGACCATGTAAGGTGTAATAATTTCTTGGTAGCCTTCTTTTCCATGTTCATCTAACATAAAGTTATAGATGGCACGTTCTAAACGGGCGCCTAAGTTTTTGTAGAATAAGAAGCGGGCTCCGGTTACTTTAGCTCCACGTTCCCAGTCAAGGATATCGAGGTTTTCTCCAATTTCCCAATGAGGTTTAGCTTCAAAACCAAATTCGGGTGGTGTACCCCAACGACGTACTTCCACGTTTTCGTCTTCGTCAGCACCAACTGGAACTGAGTCATGAGGTGTATTAGGTAAAACTGTGATGATTTCAGTAACTTTTTCATCAATTTCTGCTAATTCAGTATCAATTGCTTTTATATCTGCAGAAACTTTTTGCATATCTTTAATTTGTTGATTAGTATCTTCTTTTTGACGTTTAGCTTGAGCAATTGCAGCTGAAGCAATATTACGTTCTGCTTTTAATTCTTCTGATTTAATTAATAAATGACGACGCTTTTCATCAAGTTCCTTAAGATTAGCAAGAACATCTTCTTTGACACCACGAACTTTTAGTTTTTGTGCGACTTGATCAAAATCGGTACGAATACGTTTTAAATCTAACATAGTTTTACTCCTTTAGTATATAAAATAAAAAGCACAGATTATGTTATCGCTGGAGCGCTTTTGCGCGGTTCCATCCAGCTTCACAATCTGTGCACTTAATTAATATCTGATTATATGTGTCGGTAGAATTTCATATTGCTAATCTATCTGTTCACAGCGACCACAGACTTCCTGAAAGCTTAGTAAATATTACTTATCCGATAAAATCATTATATCAAAAAAAGAAAAAAAGTAAACTCTTTCCCTAAAATTGTCTCTGAATAGTTGAAAATAGCATAAATATAAGACTTATGATAAACTTATTTCATGACAGAATTGATAAAAAAACGAAAAAGAGAGCACCACTATGGGCTTGATTTACTCCGTATTATTTCTATGTTTATGATTGTTATTACCCATGTTCTAGGTAAGGGTGGCTTAAGGTCTTCAGTTGCTGGTGCCGGTGAGTCTGATTCTTATTTCGTTGTTACTTGGGTGATTCAAGTATTAGTTTATGGAGCAGTAAATTGTTATGCCTTAATTTCTGGTTATGTTGGAGCTTGCTCAACATATAAATATTCAAAATTATTAAATATTTGGTTACAAGTATTCTTTTATACTTTCACCATTACCACTGTTTTTGCCCTTTTTGGTTACCATGTGACCTTAAATGATTGGCGGCACACATTTTTTCCAATAGTCAGTGGCGAATATTGGTACATGACTGCTTATTTTGGCTTATTAATCTTTATGCCTGTCATCAACGGTGGACTTAAGTCGATGTCGGATGTACAATTAAGAAATCTTGTTGTACTTATGGGCATATTCTTTTCATTCTTACCAGCTCTAATGAATAATCGTGTTAATGAGTTCTCACTGAGTAAAGGTTTTGAAATGACATGGTTAATAATTCTCTATATCGTTGGGGCGTATTTACATCGAATTGATTTAAAAAAATATAGTACAAAAAAATTATTAACAATTTATACTATCTGTATGTTGATTACTTACAGTATGAAATTTATTGTAGGTAACATTTGGTACTGGTATGTCTCACCAAGCCTTAGTATGGGAGCCATTTCATTATTTATCATTTTTGCTAAAATGAAAATGCCAAATAATAAAGCTCTCCTAAAGTTTATTGCAATTGTCTCACCAACGACATTAGGTGTTTATTTAGCTCACCTTCATCCTTTACTTGTTCGCTTTGTTATTCGAGATTTTGCCGAACCATTTGTTAAAGCACCAATTCTGGTCTATCCATTTTTGATATTAGGAGTTAGTATCATAATTTATCAGATAGCATTTATAGTTGAAAAAATTCGACTTAAAGTCTTTAAAATTTTTCAAGTGGCTCGAATTAGTCATTGGATTGATGATAAATTCCCATTTACGGAATTATAAAAAACTGTTAGAAAATCTAACAGTTTTTTATTTACGTTTAAACCATTTTTGAATCATCATTTGAATCAGAGTAGGAAGTTTTATCACTTTATCATTGCCAATATAACCTCGAGCAATTTTTAAAATTTTTCCAGAATCTTTGGAAGCGAACAAGAATTTTCCTTGATCGGTGAAAATCTCAAAATGGCGACTTACTTTTTTACCCGAAACGTTGGCACCGATTTGATTGATCGATGACCATGGAATTTGAATATAATCGTCAACATTTCTGTCGTTATAAAATTCAAATGCATTATCACCAACTAAAATTTTTCCAACTTTGCCCCCCATACCTAAGTAAGAAGTAGCCTTCGTTTGGAAGTCAACCGTAGTATTCATTGATTTTGCCAAAGTGAATCTCCCTTCATTGAGTTAAAAATATTATAGCATATGAAGAGTAATCATATAACCTATCAAAAAAAACCTGGGATTTAATCCCAGGTTTAAGTCTATTACATGATACCGAATAGACGAGCAAGGATACCAACGACAAACAAAGCGATAATGATTGTAATTGGAGACACTTTTTTCTTAAGTAACCACATACATAAGAATGTAAGTGCAAGACCCATTAATCCAGGGATAAGTGAATCAAGTTGTCCTTGAAGAGATTGTGCTTGATATTTATCAAGGCTCATACCCCCAATAGCTTGTCCTAAAATACCTTTTAATTCAGCACCGTTGATGTTTCCTTTAGGGAATTCAACATAAGCACCTTTTGATAAAAGTTTTGAAGGAAGATCTACAGTAAATTTGATTGATACCCAACGTTCAACCAATACTGCAAGGATGAACATACCAAGGATTGATGCACCTTTAGTGATGTCTTGTAAGATACCACCAGACATGTCTTTAGTGATTTCAGAACCCGCTTTATAACCAAATTCTTGTGTATACCATAAGAAGGCCATACGGATGATGTTCCATCCAAGGAAGAAAATGATTGGTCCCATAATGTTACCAGATTGTGCTAATGACGCACCGAGAGCTCCCAAGATTGGACGAACTGTAAACCAGAATACTGGATCACCGATACCGGCCAAAGGTCCCATCATACCGATTTTAACCCCTTGAATAGCAGCATCATCGATATCAGTACCATTAGCTCTTTCTTCTTCAAGAGCTAGGGTAACACCCATAATAGGTGCAGCTACATAAGGGTGAGTATTGAAGAATTCTAAGTGGCGAGTAAGCGCAGCCGCTTGATCTTCTTTAGTTGTGTATAATTTCTTGATTGCTGGAATAAGAGAATAAGCCCAACCCAAGTTTTGCATACGTTCATAGTTCCATGAACCTTGCAAGAATTGTGAACGCCACCAAACTTTTTGGCGATCAGCTTTTGATAATTTAATTTGTTCAGTCATGTTAGGCCCCTTTCTAGTAGTCTTCTAGGATATCGCCGATAGGATCGTTTGATCCACCGTTACCTGATCCACCGTTACCACCTTGTTTTGAAAGGTTGAGGTAGATTAAGGCCATAGCTACACCGATTACACCAAGTGCGATAAGTGTTAAGTCGCTTAAGGCTGCGAAAGCAAAACCTAGAGCGAAGAATGGCCAAACTTCACGAGTAGCCATCATGTTGATAACCATAGCATAACCTACGGCAACAACCATACCACCACCAACAGCCATACCGCCGTTTAACCAGTCAGGCATCATTCCTAAAGCATCTTTAACAGCGCTAGCTGGGATAGCAATAAGAAGTGCAGCTGGAATAGCAATACGAAGACCTTGCATCATCAATGCGATGACGTGAGCGCGTTCAACACCAGCAATATTACCGTCTTTAGCAGCATTATCAGCTGTATGTGCTAAGGCTACTGAAAGTGTACGAACAATCATAGTAAGGAATAAACCTGCAACTGCCAAAGGAATAGCTGTTGCTGTTGCAACTGCAACACCTTGAGAAGTGAAGTTACCACCTTTAATCATGATGATAGCAGCAGCTACTGAAGCTAAAGCAGCATCAGGTGCAACTGCAGCACCAATGTTTGCCCAACCAAGAGCGATCATTTGTAAAAATCCACCAAGCATGACACCTGCTTCTAAGTTACCAGTTACAAGACCGATAAGCGTACAAGCTACAAGTGGTTGATGGAATTGAAATTGGTCAAGGATACCTTCCATACCTGCGAAGAAGGCAATCACAACGACCAAGATAGCAGAAATAATTGAAATATCTGACATTTTCTTATCCTTTCGAAGTGTATCTAACGAAATCTAAGCATTTAAATTTCGATAAATTTGAGTATTAAACGCTTCCTTTTAATCTTAAACTAAAGGAAAGTTCTTATTGAATGTGAGCTTTTTTGATCAGTTCAAATAAGTTCTTTTTAGAATCATTTGGAACTTTACGAACATCAAAAGCAACTCCTAATTGTTGGAGTTTTTCAAAGGCAGCAACATCATCTTTATCCATAGATAATACGTTGTTTACCATTGTTTTACCAGTTGAGTGAGCCATTGAACCAACATTAAGTTCTTCAATTTGAACACCACCTTCAACAGCACGAAGTGCATCTTGAACAGTTTCAAAAAGGATAAGAGCTTGTGTATTACCAAAGCGAGGATCCTTAGAAACTTCAACTAATTTGCTAACTGGAACAACGTTTGCTTTAACTCCACCAGGAGCAGCTTGTTTAATCAATTGTTTACGCAAGTCATCTTTAGCAACTGTGTCAGAAGCAACGATGATCCGGTTAGCTTTTGAAGCAGGTGTCCATGCTGTTGCAACTTGTCCGTGTAAGAGACGAGTGTCGATACGAGCAAGGTTAATTTTAAGTTTGCCATCTCCAATAACTGTTCCTTCAGGAATAGCACCTTGTAAAGCAGGAGCTGCAGTTGCTGTAGGAGCAACCTCAACTGGATTGAGTTCTTCAGGAAGTGCTTTAACACCGTCCTTAGACTCTTTAATAATGTTTGCTGCAACTTTTTCAACGCCTGCTTCAGCATCCATAAGACGCTCAGTGTAAGCTTGAATTAGCATAGGCAAGTTAAGACCTGTGATGATAGCCATTTTACGTTCAGGATTTTCTCCCATAACGCGACTAGCTTGATTAAATGGAGAACCACTCCAAAGGTCAGCTAGGACAAGGATTTCATCATCAGCATCAAACTGTTGGATAGCATTGTTGAAGTGTCCATACAAATCATCAGGTCCTTCGTTTGGCATGAAAGTTACGACTTGAACTTTTTCTTGTTCGCCAAAAATCATAGAACCGGATTGATGAATACCTTCAGCAAATTTACCGTGGCTGGCAATAATAATACCGATACCCATTCTTGTTCTTCCTCCTTTAATATTTTTTTTCGTTAACTTGAAGAAGAATAATCTCCTTCCAAAATTAATTTTGGCAATTCTTTTTCAAAAAAACGAAATTCAAGAACGTCTTTATTTTAAAACGTTTTCAATGAAAAAGCAATACCTTTTTCAATAATTTTATAGAATATGAAAAAATTTTCAGAATTTAGTAGGATATTATCAGCTTAAGGATAAAATTAATATTATCTTATGATTTTGAACAAAAAATATTCAAAAATAAAGCATACAAATACATAACGCTTTCAGAAAACGCTTGTAATTTCTCGAAAATATGCGAACAAAAAACCACGATTAGAATAAAAAGTGGTTTCGTTTGCCTTTATAAGAAAAGCTCTTCCAGTTTTCTAGCAACGCCATCTTCCTCATTAGTAAAGATTAACTGTTGATCAGCATATGGTAAAAGAACTGGACTAGCATTTTTCATAGCATAACCTGTTCCTGCAAAACTGAGCATTTCAGTATCATTATGTTCATCGCCAAAGGCAATCAAATCATTTTGATCCTTATTGAAGATGCGGAGTAGGTAATTGAGTGCGTAAGCTTTGTTGATATTCTTAGAAGAAACTTCTAAAATATTGAGTGGGCCTCCCCAAGAATCAACTTCAATCTCGTGCTTAAAGAAAGCTTCCATTTCCTTAGCTAAAGCATATTTATCCTGATGATGAGTTTGTGTCAATAATGCATTAGGGTTACGAGTGATTTTGGGAATCTCTAAGGTCATACCCTCTGTTAATTCTTCGACACCAAATAATTGAGGATCAATTTTATCACGATTTTCCATGGTAATATAGAAGTTCTTACGATATTCACTAGCAATGAAATCCATTTGAAAATCGTCTTTATGTTTTAAAATATCTAATAAATAGTTTTTTTCTAATGTAACATTATGTTCATATTCCCACTTTTGTTCAGGCATATGAGTTAAGGCACCATTAAATGTAATCATTGGTGTCTTCAAATTAAGTTGAAGATAATAATCTAAAGCCATACGATAAGGTCGTCCCGTTGAAATAACAACCTGATGTCCTTTTGCTTGAACTTTACTGATAACTTCTTTTGTGTAGTTGGAGATGGTACTATCATAACGGAGTAAAGTACCATCTAAATCAATTGCAATAATCTTTTTAGTCATAGCTAGATTATAACAAATATTATGCTTATATAAAGGAAAAAATAAGATTTATGGATAAAAAATATAAAAACTAAGAAATGATTATTGAAGATTGAACGATTAAATAGTATAATAGTTACATCGTTCGTAAAACGATAATAATTTACTTATTGACGAAGCCCATCAGTAGTGATGACGCTTTTTTGATTTAGTTTTATAATTTTTAAGGAGACTCCATTAAAATGGATAAATTTTTTAAGTTAAAAGAAAGTGGAACTACTGTTTCAACTGAAATTGTTGCAGGTTTGACAACTTTCTTCGCCATGTCTTACATTCTGTTTGTTAACCCTAGTATTTTAGGTGCTGCAGGTATGCCAACTAAGGCAGTTTTCTTAGCGACAATCATTGCTGCATCAATTTCGACTTTGATAATGGGATTATTTGCTAACGTACCATACGCACTTGCTCCAGGTATGGGATTAAATGCTTTTTTTACTTATACCGTTGTCTTTGGTCTAGGTTTACTTGGCAAGAAGCACTAGGTATGGTATTTATCTGTGGTTTATTTAATATCTTTATCACGGTAACTAAATTCCGTAAAAGCATTATCAAAGCTATTCCGCTTAGCCTTCAACATGCAATTGGTGGTGGTATTGGTGTCTTTGTAGCCTACCTTGGTTTCAAAAATGCAAATATTATTGATTTCTCGTTATCAGCACAAAATATTGTTGCTGTAAATGGCGTTGAACCTGCGAAAGCAACTGCCAAAACGTTTGCTCATGGTGTATTTTCAGTAAATGCAAATGGGGGCGTTGTACCTGCTATTTCAACATTTACAGAACCAAGTGTTCTTTTAGCGATTTTTGGTTTGCTCTTAATGGCTGTCCTAGTTATCAAAAATGTTCGTGGAGCCATCTTAATTGGAATTATCGTGACAACACTTGTTGGTATTCCAATGGGTGTAGTTGATCTTTCAGCAGTCAACTTTGGAGCAAATCATATTGGTCAAGCTTTCAAAGAACTTGGCACAACTTTCTTAGCAGCATTTGGTGGCGTGGGATCTCTCTTTAAAGATTCAAGTCGTTTACCTCTCGTCTTAATGACAATCTTTGCTTTCAGTTTGTCAGATACTTTTGACACAATTGGTACTTTTATTGGTACTGGCCGTCGTACAGGAATATTCACAGAAGCTGACGAAGAAGCACTTGAAAACAGTACAGGATTTAGTTCAAAAATGGACCGAGCCCTTTTTGCGGATGCAATTGGAACATCAATTGGTGCATTATTTGGAACATCAAACACAACAACTTATGTTGAATCTGCAGCAGGTATTGCCGAAGGTGGTCGTACAGGTCTGACAGCTGTATCAACTGCAGTATGTTTCTTACTTTCAATTTTACTATTGCCTTTAGTTGGTATTGTTCCCGCTGCGGCAACTGCACCAGCCTTGATTATTGTTGGGGTAATGATGGTTTCATCATTCTTAGACGTTGACTGGAGCAACTTCGAAGATGCGCTACCAGCCTTCTTTGCAGCTTTCTTCATGGCTTTATGTTATTCAATTTCATACGGAATTGCTGGCGCATTTATTTTCTATTGCCTAGTGAAAATTGTTAAAGGAAAAGCTAAGGAAGTTCACCCAATCCTTTGGGGAGCAACATTCCTATTCATCCTAAACTTTGTCATTTTAGCCATTTTATAATTAACGAGGGAGATGCTTTGCCATCTCTTTTTTTATTTCTAAACAAATTCTTCTTGGAAGAAAATTTGATTAATGCTATAATAACTTTATGTTTTATACTAAAAATGAAAATGAACTAATTGCCTTTGGTAAACGATTAGGACAAGCTTTACAAAAAGAAGATCTTATTGTTCTGACAGGTGACTTAGGTTCTGGGAAAACAACTTTAACAAAAGGTATTGCGCAAGGGTTGAACATTGCTCAAATGATAAAAAGTCCTACCTATACAATTGTTCGAGAATACGAAGGCCGTTTTCCTTTGTATCATTTGGATGTTTATCGAATTGGTGACGACCCAGACTCAATTGATCTGGACGAATTCATTTATGGGCAAGGTGTTACAGTTATTGAATGGGGAGAGTTGCTTGATGCTTCCTTGCTTAATGACTTCTTAGAAATTATTATTGACAAAGTCGATTCTGGTCGCTCTGTTACTCTAAAGTCTCACGGGAAAAGATCAGAAGCGATAGCTGAGGAGATGTTCGATGCCTACTTATGAGCTTAGTATTGAAGAAGCACAAGCTAGTGATGCGCTAGCAATTCAAAATCTCCTAAGAAAACTTAGTCTAGAAACCAACTTTATTTCTGAAACACAAGCTATTTTGGAAATAAGCCAAGAAAAACTTAGTTATGCACTTGAGCAATTAAACGACAAAGTAGACAGTATTTGTTTATTAGCAAGAGTCAATGAGCAAGTAGTTGGCTTAATCAGCATGTCATCAGGCTCTACTGTTGATACTAATCATATTAGCGAGCTTTTTATTGTTTTGGATGTCTCAGTTCGAGGACAAGGTTTGGGAAAAGAACTAATGGCAATTGCCCTAGATTGGGCAGAACAAACACCTTCAATTAAAAAGATTGAATTGGAAGTACAAATTGCTAATGAAGTTGCTCTTCAATTGTATCAGTCGTTTGGCTTTGAAATTGAAGGCACTCGCAAACATGCAGTAAAACTACACAATGGAAAATACTCAGATGTCTATTTAATGGGCAAACTATTAGACAAGTAAGGAAACGAATGAAAATCGGAAAAAAAATACTCCTCATGTTATCGGCCATTTTAATTACTACGGTTGTAGCCTTGGGGGTTTATGCAACAAGTGCATATCACTTTTCAACTGATGAACTAGCAAAAACTTTTAAAGATTTTTCAATTAGTGGAAAGAAAAGTACAGCAATTAAACAAACAAAACCTTTTTCAATATTGCTTATGGGTGTTGATACAGGATCGGCTGAAAGAAAATCAAAGTGGGCAGGAAATAGCGATTCTATGATTTTAGTGACAATCAATCCTAAAACTAAGAAAACGACCATGACAAGTTTAGAACGAGATATTTTAATTAAATTATCTGGACCTGAAGGAAATGAAATGGATGGTGAAGAAGCAAAATTAAACGCTGCATATGCCTCAGGTGGTGCTCAAATGGCAATAATGACCATTCAAGATTTATTGAATATAAAGATTGATAATTTTGTCCGCATCAATATGCAAGGGTTGGTTGATTTAGTCGATGCTGTAGGTGGAATAACGGTTACGAATGAATTTGATTTTCCAATTTCAATATCGGAGAATGAGCCTGAGTATAAAGCCACAGTAGCACCAGGGACACATAAAATTAATGGCGAACAAGCCTTAGTTTATGCACGGATGCGTTATGATGATCCTGAAGGTGATTATGGACGACAAAAACGTCAGCGAATCGTTATTCAAAAGGTATTACAAAAAATCTTAGCTTTAGAGAGTGTAAGCTCTTATCGAAAAATTTTGCATGCTGTAAGTAACAACATGCAAACGAATATTGAGATATCATCATCTACTATTCCGAAACTTTTGGCATACTCTGATGCGCTGAAAAAAGTAAAGGCATTCCAGCTAAAGGGTGAAGATGCTACCTTAGCAGATGGTGGATCTTATCAAATTGTTACCGAGGACCACTTACTTAAAATTCAAAATCAAATTCGTAAACAATTAGGTATAGCCGAAGTTACGGTGTTGAAAACAAGTGCAATTACCATCGAAGAATTAAATGGAACAAGTAAGGTTGAAAAGGAGCAAACTGATGTTCCTGCTTCAATTCAAGAAGATAATTATACAAACTATTCAGACAACACTAATCAAGGTAATTATAATTCAAATAACAATATCACGATTATCCCACCAGAAAGTAGTGCTCCAGTTCAAACTTATCCATCAAGTGAACCTACAACTTCAGGAACAGTGCCGGTTGCTCCAGTGCCATCAGCGCCTGCACCAATAACTCCTGTTTCACCAAGTACAGGTACAACTCCAGTTGCGCCTGTACAATAATAAAGAAATAAAGAGATCCTTTCGGATCTCTTTTACTTTTCTTCAGGTTTTTCTTGATATTTTTCCATTCGCTCTTTAATTTGTTGCATTAAGGGCTCAGTTTCCTGATTAAATGCTCTAAATTTATAAGATAAATCTTTATTAATTTTTTCGATTTTACTAGTTTCAGATTTAATCACGGCCAAGTTTACTTTAATGCGATCAACATCCTTTTGAATAGCATCTTTTGACTCTTTTGATTCTTTGAGGCCGGTCTTGATTTTGTCTCGGTTTTCATAAGCTTTATAGGATGTGTAGGCAGCGACGCCAAAAGTAATCAGTGAATTGATTCTCATTCGGTTATCTCCTTATGGATTTTTTGGGCTAATACGGCGAGAGCTTCAAAGTCAGGCTCATGTGTTGTATAAGTAATGTCAATTCCATCTTCAGAACCGTAGCGTGGAATCAAATGAATATGGGCATGAAAAACAGACTGACCAGAAATTTCCTCATTGTTGTTGATGATGTTCATAGCTGGCGCTTCGGTTGCTTTTTGCAGTGCGCGAGCAATCTTAGGCAAACGTGAAAAAGTTTTACTAGCTAATTCGGCGTCCATATCGAGGACGTTACGAACATGTTTTTTTGGGATCAGAAGAGTATGGCCAGCTGTGGTTTGTGTGATATCAAGAAAAGCCAAAACTTGGTCATCTTCGTATATTTTGGACGAAGGAATCTTACCTGAGATAATATTACAGAAAATACAGTTATCCATCTTATTCACCTACGCTTCTTAATTTAATAAATGTAACTGTTATTAGTATATCAAAATCTTTAAATAATCTAAATTATTTGCTTAGCGCTTTCACCCTTTTTCAAGAGACTAAACTTGGATTTGAATCAAAAATTTATAATATTTTAAAAAAATGATTATTACTATCTCTAATCTTGGAGAGGATTAAGGTATCTTTCTGTCACCTTCTTGATTTGAATTTGGTATAATGGGTATCAGACGAAAACTTTAGAAAGAGTACTTATGTTAAAAATTGAAAATCTGACAGGTGGTTATATTAATATCCCTGTTTTGAAGGACATTTCTTTTTCCGTTGATGCTGGTCAATTAGTAGGATTAATTGGTTTGAATGGTGCAGGAAAATCAACGACAATCAATGAAATAATTGGTTTGTTAAGACCTTATAAAGGTAGCATTACCATTGATGGCATCTCCTTGATAGATGACAAAACAGCCTACAGGAAGAAAATTGGCTTTATACCCGAAACACCAAGTCTTTACGAAGAATTGACCTTGGCTGAACACATTGAAACAATTGCCATGGCTTACGACATTCCAGTAAAAGAAGCACATGATCGAGCAAAACCTTTATTGAAAACATATCGTTTGGAGGATAAATTGGATTGGTATCCCGTTCATTTTTCTAAAGGAATGAAACAAAAAGTAATGATTATCTGTGCTTTTATTATTGATCCTAGGTTATTTATTCTAGATGAACCATTCCTTGGCTTAGATCCGTTAGCAATTGCTGACTTAATTGCCTATTTGGACGAGGAAAAAAAGAAGGGCAAGTCAATTTTGATGAGTACACACGTTCTCGATTCTGCAGAAAAAATGTGTGATCGGTTTGTCATTTTACATCATGGACAAATCCGTGCCCAAGGGACTTTGGACGATTTACGAACTGCATTTGGTGATAACCAGGCTAGTCTAAATGATATATACTTAGCCTTGACCAAAGAGGCTTAATCATGGAAGAATTGTTTAAAAAACGAAAGCAGGACTTTCAAAAACTTCATCGTAAGTACCTCCCCTATGTTCTGAATGATCATTTTGTGCTTGTACTAGTCTTTTTATTAGGCTATGTTTTATATCAATATAGCCAACTCTTGCGCCATTTTCCTGAAAATCACTGGCCAATTATTATTTGTCTAATTTTATTAACCTTCTTTTTATTACAGGTTGGCTCTGTGGCGACTTATTTGGAAGAGGCTGACCGTCAGTTCTTGCTTGCCAAAGAAAATCAACTGATTACCTATTTAGACAGAGCTGGGCGTCACTCATTTGTTAGTGGAACTGTTATTCAAAGCGTTTGTTTAGCTCTGCTATTCCCCATCTTCGCAAGACTTGGCCTATCGCTGACGCTCTTTGTTCTCATGTTGGTACTCTTAGCTGGTTTGAAGTGGTTGATCCAGAAAAGGAAAGTAGCTGCGCTGATGGCCGATAGTGGCTTGAATTGGGATGCTAGTATTGTCAGTGAGAAAAGACGAAAGCAACAAATTCTGAAGTTTTATTCCCTTTTTGTAAATGTCAAGGGTGTATCCACCAGTGTTAAAGAAAGATCTTACTTAAATCCGCTTTTAAGAACTGTTGAAAAAAAATCAGGCTCACATTGGCTCAATCTCTTTGCGCGTGCTTTTTTGCGAAGCTCAGATTATCTTGGTCTCTATATTAGATTAACCTTTTTAGCATTATTATCACTAATATTTATTAGTAATGATTATTTATCAATGGCTTTGGCGTTGATTTTTGACTACCTTTTATTATTTCAATTGCTGTCACTATATCATCATTTTGATTATCATTACTTATCAATTTTATATCCGGAAGATAGTAAGCAAAAGAAAGCTGATTTACTCAAATTATTACGAGGGCTATCTTTGGTTTTATTGATCATAGAGATTGGATTTACAGGCAATTTCATAAATGCTGTAATCATGACTATCTTCTTTGGGGTAATGGCCTATCTCTATTTGCCTTATAAGTTAAAGAACATAATTGACTAAGTAAGTCAAAACAAGTAAAATAAGAATAAGTGATTAGAAATAGAAAAGGAGGGCGACAGTTTGACAACAACAGATCAGGACCTAACATTAACGCCCTTAAAAGGGAAAAGTGGGAAAGCTTATAAGGGAACATATCCGAATGGTGATAATGTTTTTATTAAATTGAATACCACACCAATCCTTCCGGCCTTAGCAAAAGAACAAATTGCTCCTCAATTATTGTGGGCAAAACGCTTGGGTAATGGAGATATGATGAGTGCTCAAGAATGGTTGGATGGCAGAATTTTGAATCGTGGAGACATGAATAGCAAACAGATTGTTCAGATCTTAAGTCGCCTTCATAAATCGAAGCAGTTAGTTAATCAACTCTTGCAACTAAACTATAAAATTGAGAACCCTTACGATTTATTAATTGATTTTGAACAAAACGCACCATTTCAAATTCAACAAAATTCTTATCTACAAGATATTGTTAAAGAATTGAAAAAAAGCCTTCCTGCTTTTAGAGCGGAAGTAGCAACTATTGTTCATGGTGACATTAAACATAGTAATTGGGTTATTACAACTAGTGGCATGATTTATTTATGTGATTGGGACTCTGTTAGATTGACTGACAGAATGTATGATGTTGCTTATTTATTAAGCCATTACATTCCACAATCACGTTGGCCAGAATGGTTATCTTATTATGGCTATAAGAACAATGAAAAAGTCATGAGTAAGATTGTATGGTATGGCCAGTTGTCTTATTTGACTCAAATCCTGAGATGTTTTGATCAACGAGATATGGAACATGTTAACCAAGAAATTTATGCGTTACGACGTTTTAGAGAGATATTTAGAAAGAAATAATGCGAGTTAGAAAACGAAAAGGTGCCGAAGAGCATCTTGAAAACAATCCAAATTATGTCATTTTGACACCTGAAGAGTCTAAAGGACATTGGAAAGAAGTTTTCGGAAACAATAATCCGATTCATATTGAGGTAGGATCTGGTAAGGGTGGATTTGTGACTGGAATGGCCCAAAAAAATCCTGATATTAATTACATTGGAATCGATATTCAACTCTCTGTCCTTAGTTATGCACTGGATAAGGTATTGGAATCAGGTGTTTCTAATGTGAAATTATTAAGGGTTGATGGCTCAAGTTTAACCAACTACTTTGATGATGGTGAGATTGATTTACTTTATCTCAATTTTTCTGATCCATGGCCAAAAACCAAACATGAAAAACGTCGCTTAACCTATAAGGACTTTTTAAAGACTTATCAACAAATTTTACCAGAAAACGGTCAAGTCCACTTTAAGACAGATAATCGTGGCTTGTTTGAATATAGTCTAGCTAGTATGTCACAGTATGGCATGACACTTAATCAAGTCTGGCTCGATTTACATGCAAGTGATTATCCGGATAATGTGATGACCGAATATGAAGCAAAATTCTCAAGTTTAGGCCAAGTTATTTACCGCCTAGAAGCACAATTTTAACTATTTAGAAGTTGTTAAGACAACTTCCTTATGGAGAGGTCGCATAGTGGCCGAGTGCGCACGCTTGGAAAGCGTGTAGTCCTTAACAGGGCTCGGGGGTTCGAATCCCCTCCTCTCCTTTTATCCTGCTGATATATCAGTGTTATGAAGTGGTTCGCCCACTATACACCCACAAAATTATAGAATATAAAAAATGTCCTTGATAATTTGGTCATTTTTTTATTTAATGTGCAAATTTTAGCAGAAATAGCAATATCATTTGCATTACCCTGTTTTTGTGGTATAATACAAGTAACTAATACAGAAAGGTGGTGGGAAAACTTCTCGCCACTTTTGTATTGAAATTTTGTAACGAGGACATATTCTTTAGTTCTAGTTAATTAAAAAGGAGGTCATGACAATAGCTAATCAATCAATTATTGAAACCGTTACAGAAGCGGTAGCGCCTAAAATCCTAGCACCTTTTGAATTGGTCGATGTTGAATATGAAAAAATGGGAAACGACTACGTTTTAAGTATTCTTATTGACAAGGATGGAGGGATTACTGTTGAAGATACTACGGCATTAACTGAAATTATCAGTCCAGTACTCGATCAGATAACACCAGATCCATTTCCTGAACAGTACATGTTAGAAGTGTCTAGCCCTGGTTTAGAAAGACCATTGAAAACCGCTGAAAGTATTACCAATGCTGTTGGTTCTTACATCAATGTTAGTCTTTATAAAGCAATCGACAAAATCAAAGTCTTTCAAGGTGATTTAGTGGCATTTGATGGCCAAACTTTAACCATTAACTATTTGGAGAAAAATCGTCAGAAGACTGTTGAAATCCCTTATCAATCTGTTGCAAAAGCACGTCTAGCAGTAAAGCTGTAAGAGTATACTGTTATTATGCTTTTGAGAGATTTGCAATTTATCTCAGAAAGGAAATTTGTTCTGGATTTTTAACCAGAACGTAAAAATTATGAGCAAAGAAATGCTAGAAGCCTTCCGCATTTTGGAAGAAGAAAAACACATTAATAAAAGTGATATAATTGAGGCAGTAACTGAATCATTAAAATCTGCTTACAAACGTCGTTATGGTCAGTCTGAATCATGTGTTATTGAGTTTAATGAAAAAACTGGAGATTTCCAAGTTTTCACAGTTCGTGAAGTAGTTGAGGAAGTTTTTGATAGCCGTTTAGAAATTGGTCTAAAAGATGCCTTGGCAATTAGTTCAGCTTATGAATTAGGCGACAAAATCCGTTTTGAAGAGTCAGTAGCAGAATTTGGACGGGTTGCAGCTCAATCTGCTAAACAAACAATTATGGAAAAAATGCGACGTCAAATGCGTGAAGTAACCTTCAATGAGTACAAAGAACATGAAGGTGAAATTATGACGGGTACGGTTGAACGTTTTGACCAACGCTTTATCTATGTTAACCTAGGTTCGCTTGAGGCACAGTTATCCCATCAAGATCAAATTCCTGGTGAAACGTTCAAATCACATGATCGAATTGATGTTTATGTCTACAAAGTAGAAAACAATCCTAAAGGCGTCAATGTATTTGTTAGCCGGAGCCATCCAGAATTTATCAAGCGCATCATGGAACAAGAAATTCCAGAAGTTTTTGATGGAACTGTAGAAATTATGAGTGTCTCACGTGAGGCTGGTGATCGTACTAAGGTTGCGGTGCGTAGCCATAACCCAAATGTTGACGCTATTGGTACTATTGTTGGACGGGGTGGTAGCAACATTAAAAAAGTTATCAGTAAATTCCATCCAAAACGTTTTGATCAAAAAGCCGGAGCTGAAATTCCAGTTGAAGAAAACATTGATGTTATCCAATGGGTTGATGATCCAGCAGAATTCATTTACAATGCTATTGCACCAGCAGAAGTTGATATGGTATTGTTTGATGAAGCTGATTCTAAACGTGCAACGGTCGTTGTTCCGGATAGTAAATTATCACTTGCGATTGGCCGTCGTGGACAAAACGTTCGTTTAGCAGCTCATCTAACTGGTTACAGAATTGATATTAAATCTGCTAGTGATTATGAGCGCATGGAAGCTGAGCAAGAAAACCAATCAACTGAGCTTGTAGAAGAGACTATCGCTCCTACAAACGAGGAAGAATAAGAAAAGAGGTGTTTTATGCCTAAAGAAAAAAAAATACCTTTACGTAAGTCACTTGTTTCAGGTGAAATAATTGATAAGCGTGATTTGCTTCGTATTGTTAAAACAAAAGAAGGCGAGATATTTATTGACCCGACAGGGAAGAAAAATGGTCGTGGTGCCTATATTAAACTTGATAATGCGGAGGCAAAGCAGGCAAAGAAAAAACAAGTCTTTAATCGTAGTTTCTCTATGGACGTTCCGGAAAGTTTTTACGATGAGTTGATTGCTTATGTTGATCACAAAGTAAAAAGAAGAGAGTTAGGTCTTGAATAATTTACAAAGATTGTCCAATCTAATCGGTCTCGCTCAACGAGCAGGGAAAATTATTTCTGGGGAAGAGATGGTTGTGAAAGCTATTCAGCATGAAGCAGTTAATATAGTTTTCTTAGCAAATGATGCTGGACCAAATGTGACAAAAAAAGTAACAGATAAAAGTAAATATTATAATGTAGAAGTCTCCACAGTGTTTAATGCACTGGAATTAAGTGCTGCACTAGGCAAACCACGTAAAGTTGTTGCAGTTGCAGACGCTGGATTTTCAAAGAAAATGAGGACTCTTATGGAATAGACGAGTAGGAGGACACAAATTGTCAAAAAGAAGATTACATGAAATTGCCAAAGAAATTGGTAAAACAAGTAAAGAAGTTGTGGATCACGCAAAAAACTTAGGTTTAGACGTTAAAAGTCATGCTTCAAGTGTTGAAGATTCGGACGCAAAGAAAATAATTTCAAGTTTTTCAACGCCAAAAGTTGAAAAATCTGAACTTCAAAAATCAAATCCTGTTGAAAAGAAAGTTTCTAACTCAGTTCAAAAAACTGAAAAATCGAATGAAAAAAAAGCTGAAGTAAAAAATACGAAAACTGCAGAAGTTGTGAAGCAAGATGTGTTAAATAAGACTAACGAGCAAGTAGCAAGTTCACCATTAAGTTCTCAATCAGCAACACCAAGACCAAAGAGTCGTAACTTTAAAGCTGAACGTGAAGCTAGAGCTAAAGAGCAGGCTGCCAGAAGAGCGAACGGACAACAAGCGACTAATGGTCGTCAAGGGGAAAGCAGAAGTCGTCAGCAAGGTGGTTTTTCAAACCGAGACAATCAACTAGGTAACACTAGACAAGGAAATCAGTCTAGAGATAATCGTCAATCATTTAGAGATGGCAATCAATCTAGAGATAACAAACCAGGATTCAAAAAAGATTATAATAATCGAGATCGTTTCCAAGGTAATCACAATCAAAACACAGCTTCTAAACCAGCAGCTGGCAAGATTGATTTCAAAGCAAGAGCAGCAGCTTTAAAAGCAGAACAAAATGCTGAGTACACTCGTAAACGAGAAGATGACTTCCGTCAAGCTAAAGAAGCACAGCGATTAGCTGAAAAAGCGCAGGAAGAAGCAAAACGTTTAGCAGTTAAAGAAGCAGCTGAAAAAGCAAGATTGGAAAAAGAAACACCAAAAGTAAAACCGACAGCAAAGGTTAGCCAAGGTATTCCTGAAGTAGCTAAAACAAGTACTGCCAAACCTGTTGATAAACGTCGTAAAAAATCCCGTCCAGAAAAAGGTCAAGGTGAAAGCCCTCGAACTGAAGATGGACCAAAGCAAAATAAGAAAAGTTGGAATAATCAGAGCCAAGTGAGAAATCAAAGAAATAGTAACTGGAATAAAAGACCTAAAAAAGGTAAAAACAACAGAAATAACAATTCAGCTCCAAAACCAGTAACAGAGCGTAAATTCCATGAATTGCCAAAAGAGTTTGAGTATACTGGAGGTATGACAGTTGCTGAAATTGCAAAACGTATTAAACGTGAACCTGCTGAAATTGTTAAAAAACTTTTCATGATGGGAATTATGGCAACTCAAAACCAATCTCTTGATGGAGATGCTATTGAATTGTTAATGGTAGATTATGGTATAGAAGCGATTGCTAAAGTTGAAGTTGATAATGCCGATATTGAACGTTTCTTCGAAGACGAAACTTACCTTAACCCAGAAAACATTGTTGAACGTGCACCAGTTGTTACAATCATGGGACACGTTGACCATGGTAAAACAACTCTTTTAGATACATTACGTAACTCACGTGTTGCTACAGGTGAAGCGGGTGGTATCACTCAGCATATTGGAGCTTACCAAATTGAAGAAGCTGGTAAGAAGATTACTTTCTTAGATACACCTGGACACGCGGCCTTTACAAGTATGCGTGCTCGTGGAGCATCTGTAACTGATATTACAATCTTAATTGTTGCTGCCGATGATGGTGTTATGCCTCAAACAATTGAAGCAATTAATCACTCAAAAGCTGCTGAAGTTCCAATTATTGTTGCTATTAACAAAATTGATAAACCAGGAGCAAATCCAGAACGTGTTATTTCTGAATTAGCTGAACATGGAATTATTTCAACTGCTTGGGGTGGAGACTGTGAATTTGTCGAAATTTCTGCCAAGTTCAATAAAAATATTGATGAACTTTTAGAAACTGTTTTATTAGTAGCAGAAGTTGAAGAACTTAAAGCTGATCCAACTGTCCGTGCCATTGGTACTGTTATCGAAGCTCGTCTTGACAAAGGTAAAGGTGCTGTTGCAACTCTTCTAGTTCAACAAGGAACGCTTCATGTTCAAGACCCAATCGTTATTGGGAATACATTCGGTCGTGTTCGTGCGATGACAAATGACCTAGGGCGCCGCGTTAAATATGCATTACCATCAACACCAGTTTCAATCACTGGGTTGAATGAAACGCCAATGGCGGGTGATCACTTTGCTGTTTATGAAGATGAAAAAGCAGCGCGTGCAGCTGGTGAAGAACGTGCAAAACGTGCCCTTCTAAAACAACGTCAAAATACACAACGTGTTAGCCTTGATAACCTCTTTGATACCCTTAAAGCAGGTGAAATTAAAACTGTTAATGTTATCATCAAAGCTGATGTTCAAGGTTCAGTTGAAGCTCTCGCAACATCACTTCTTAAAATTGAAGTTGAAGGCGTTCGTGTAAATGTTGTCCATTCGGCTGTTGGTGCTATCAATGAGTCTGATGTCACATTGGCTGAGGCTTCTAACGCTGTTATTATTGGTTTCAACGTTCGTCCTACACCTCAAGCTCGTCAACAAGCTGACGCTGACGAAGTAGAAATTCGTCTTCACAGCATCATTTACAAAGTGATAGAAGAAGTAGAAGAAGCAATGAAAGGTAAACTTGATCCAGTTTACAAAGAAAGAATCATTGGTGAAGCTATTGTTCGTGAAACGTTTAAAGTATCCAAAGTTGGTACAATTGGTGGATTTATGGTTACAAGTGGTAAAATCACTCGTGACTCTAGCGTCCGCGTAATTCGTGATAGTGTTGTTATTTTTGATGGTAAATTAGGCAGTCTTAAACATTATAAAGATGATGTTAAAGAAGTCGGTAATGCCCAAGAAGGTGGTTTGATGATTGAAAACTACAATGACCTTCAAATGGATGATATCTTAGAAGCATATATTATGGAAGAAGTTATTCGTAAGTGATACTACCAAAGGAGACTGAAGTCTCTCTTTGGTAGACGGAAGCCGCCATATTGCGGTCTTCCTAATCACCCCACTAGGCTCAAAGTCGAGAGGAATCGTCTCTCCTAATCTGTTAACCATAATAAGATTGACAGATAGTTTTAGAAAGGAATTTCTTATGGCAAATCATCGTATTGACCGTGTTGGAATGGAAATCAAACGTGAAGTGAATGACATTTTACAAAAAAAAGTTCGTGATCCACGTGTTCAAGGAGTTACCATTACAGAAGTTCAAATGCTTGGTGATTTATCTGCTGCCAAAGTGTACTATACTCTAATGAGTGACTTAGCCTCAGATAATCAGAAAGCCCAAACTGGTTTGGAAAAAGCAACTGGAACGATTAAACGTGAATTAGGTAAAAGCCTTACTATGTATAAAATTCCAGATTTGATTTTCGAAAAAGATAATTCTATTGCTTATGGTAATAAAATTGATGAACTTCTTCGTAACCTTGATCAAAAAGATTAATTGTAAATACAAAAAACTCGAACTCGATAATAATCATCCAGTTCGAGTTTTTTTAAGGTAAATTAGTTTACAAATGTAGACCGTTGTGTTAGAATAAATTTACAAATGTAAACAAAGAAAGGGGAATTATGACTCAAATATCAAATTCAGAGTGGGAAGTCATGCGAGTGCTCTGGGCCAGTGAAGAACAAAAGAGTAGTGATATCATAAGAATCTTGCAAGAAAAGTTTGACTGGTCTCCATCTACTATTAAAACCTTGCTAGGAAGATTAGTTGATAAAAAATTGGTAACGAGTAAAAGAGATGGGCGCGCTTATCTGTATCGAGCTATTGAAGGACCAAAAGTTTATCAAGAGGCATTAATAAGAGAAGACTTTGATAAAATTTGTCAACGACAACATAGTGATATTATTTACCAACTATTAGATGACTTACCAATGACTTCCCAAGAAGTGGCATTATTTATTTCACTCTTACAAGGAAAGAAAACGGTTGAATCAGTTGCTTGTAACTGTGTACCGGGACAATGTGCCTGCCATGTCAAAGGAGAGATGACTTATGACTAAAGATACTTATTTGATTGAGGGGATGACCTGTGCTTCCTGTGCTTTAACTGTCGAAAATGCCGTCAAAAACTTACCTGATGTTGATCAAGCTTCAGTTAATTTAACAACTGAAAAGTTAACAATTAATTCTGAAGCTCCGATTACATCTGAAACCATCGAGAGAGTAGTTTCAGAAGCAGGTTATAAAGCTAGTCCTTATCATCCTGAAAATAGTCAATCTACACCAGTTCGTCAAGAAGAACATGCTAGAGCTTTATGGCATCAGTTTGTGTGGTCTGCTCTATTTACCATTCCCTTGCTTTATATAGCTATGGGACCAATGGTAGGACTTCCTCTGCCACAGTTTTTATCACCAATTACACATGCTAAATTTTTTGTAGGACTTCAATTACTTCTTACCTTGCCAGTTATCTATATGGGCAAATCATACTATACAAATGGTTTCAGGGCCTTATTCAGAGGTCATCCTAACATGGATAGTTTAGTGGCAGTAGCCACCTCAGCAGCTTTACTCTATAGCATCTTTGGCTTTATTCAAGTTTTTAGAGGAGCTTTCCATTATGCTGGTCATTTGTATTTTGAATCAGCAGTAGTTATCCTAACCTTAATCACATTAGGGAACTATTTCGAAAGTCGGTCGAAAAGTAGCACATCACAAGCTATTTCAAAATTGTTGCAGTTAAAGGTCAATGAAGCTCATTTAATCAAAGATGACTCGACCAAATTAGTGCCAGTTGAAAGCATTCATGTTGGTGATCTGGTATTAATTAAACCCGGTGAAAAGGTTCCTGTTGATGGTCAAGTTGTCCAAGGGTCATCATATATTGATGAATCTATGTTGACAGGTGAAAGTAAACCTAACCAAAAAAATCAAGAAGACCCTGTTTACACCGGAACAATTAATGGACAAGGTAGTCTAACGGTTCAGGTCACTAAAACTGGAAATGAAACCTTCTTGGCACAAATTATTGGATTGGTCGAAGAAGCGCAAGGCAATAAAGCCCCTATTGCTAAAATTGCTGATATCGTTTCTGGGAAGTTTGTACCAATAGTGATGATTTTAGCTCTTTTAACAGCCATATTTTGGTTCTTCGTCATGAAAGAGACCTTCACCTTTTCATTAACAACTGCAATAGCAGTTCTAGTTATTGCATGTCCTTGTGCCCTTGGTTTGGCTACTCCAACAGCCATTATGGTTGGTTCTGGACGCGGAGCAGAAAATGGTATTTTGTTTAAAGGTGGAGATTACCTTGAAAACCTTCATCATGTCCATACAATCGTTTTTGATAAAACAGGAACGATTACTCAAGGAAAGCCTGTGTTAACAAAATTAACCATATTTAGTGGAGATGAACAATCGGTTCTGGTTGAAATGGCTTCAGTAGAGCAGGACTCCGAACATCCTATCAGCAGAGCTATTCTTAATAAAGCAAAAGAAGAAAATTTGAATCTTTTACCAGTTACTGAGTTTGAGTCTATCACAGGACTAGGGGTGAAAGGGATGGTTGATAAACAGGCTATCCTTGTCGGAAATAGTCGTTTGATGGAAGATTATGGTCTGACAGTTGAAGACTCAAGTCTCATGTATATGGCGAAAGATGGGCAATTAGTGGCAAGCTTTAATGTGGCTGACCAACTCAAGGAAGATAGTAAAGCAACGATCCAAGCTCTAAAAGCGCGTGGTATCAAAACAGTTATGCTGACGGGGGATCAAGAAGACACGGCAAGGGAAATTGCTGACGCTGTTGGAATTGACCAAGTCTATAGTCAGGTTCTTCCAGATCAGAAGGAAGCCATCATAGCATCGCTGCAAAAGGATGGACATACAGTAGCCATGATTGGAGATGGGATAAATGATGCCCCTGCCTTAGCTGCTGCAGACATCGGGATTTCATTGGGTTCTGGAACAGATATAGCTATTGAAGCGGCGGATGTCATCTTGATGAAACCGCAGATGCTCGATTTAGTGAAGGCCATTCAACTCAGTCAGGCAACTATTAAAGTTGTTAAAGAAAATTTATTCTGGGCATTTATTTACAATATCTTAATGATACCTATTGCTATGGGAGTGCTTTATTTATTTGGTGGGCCCCTATTAAACCCAATGTTAGCCGGCCTCGCTATGAGTTTTAGCTCTGTATCAGTTGTCTTAAATGCTCTTAGACTTAAAGCAATCCCATTAAAGGAGAAATAAAATGGAAAAATCATATAAAATTACAGGAATGAAATGTCAGGGCTGTGTAGATACAGTTACTGAAAAACTTTCAGCAGTCAGAGGTGTTGAAGCAGTTTCGGTCGATTTGGAAAAAGGCACTGCCCAAGTAACAGGAAAACCCCTTAGCTTTGCCTTAAAACGTGCATTGAAAGGCACCAAATTTACCATTGAAAAGAATTAAAAAAAGGAACCTCATGTTGAGGTTCCTTTTTAGATATGATTGAAAATTATAGATAGTTGTTTGACTGATTTTTTAAAAATGTTACACTTAAAAGGTAGACTTAATTGTATGTGAAAAATGAGTTACCTATTAGGAAAGTGAGTTAGAAAAATGATCAAACTAATTGCCATCGATTTGGATGGAACTTTATTAAATAGTAAGAAAGAAATTCCGCAAGAAAATATTAGAGCGATTCAGGAAGCGACTGCTAATGGCACTAAGATAGTTCTATGTACTGGACGTCCGAAAAGTGGAACAAAACCTTACTTCGATCAGCTGTGCTTATCTGAAGATGAGTTTCTGATATTAAATAATGGCTGTAGCACTTATACCAGTTTGGAGTGGAACTTAATTCATCATCATGAATTAACGATTGACGATGTCAAAAAACTTGAAAAATTAAGTAGTGCTTATCCAGAAGTTCACTTAACGTTGACAACGGAAGAAAATTATTATGTTCTAGGTGACAATGTTCCAGATTTAGTTGCTATGGATGGAGAATTAGTTTTTACTAAGGTGAAAGCAACTGCCACTTCATCATTAGAAGAAAAGCCAGAAATCATTTTCCAAGCCATGTATATGGGACCGTCAGAAATTTTGGATCAGTTTGAAAAAGCAGTTCGCTCGCAGCTTGTGGAGGATTTCAGTGTTGTCCGCAGTCAAGACTATATTCTTGAAGTTATGCCTAAAGACGTCACAAAGGCCTATGCTCTTAAGGCTTTGGCTGATGATTTGAATTGCTCTGCTGAAGAAGTGATGGCCATCGGCGACGCGCCAAATGATATAGAGATGCTGACCTTTGCAGGTACAGGCGTAGCAATGGGCAACGCCAGTGAATCAATCAAAGTCCTAGCAAATCATATTACCAGTCATTGTGACCAAGCAGGGGTGGCAGAAGCGATTGATAAGTATGCCTTACTGAAATAAAAAAAGACCAGTCAGAATTAGAACTCATCATAATGAGTCAGTTCTGAACTGGTTTTCTTATGGTAAAAGAGGTAAGCCCATTTTAGCCATTTCTTCAGCTGGCGTCTTCATACCATCTTTTATCCAAGTCGATAAAACAGAGACAATGGCATTACTCCAAAAGAGTCGTGAATAATGGGATTGTTTAGCCTTTTTCCAACGTTGATAGGCTTTTAATCGTTTTGTAACCATCTGTGTTAGCAATTGTTGCATATGCTGTTTGAAAATAGCTTTAAAAAGTGTTTCTTCTTTTTTTGCTTCAGTAAAAAGGTAAAGCCAAGCTTGACTGGCCTGTGTATTTAAATCAAATGACTTAATTCCTTTAAAAATACGACGCAATACACCAGATAAATAGCTTTCTAAAATTTCTTCTTTCGATGAAAAATTGCGATAAAATGCATTTCTCGACACTCCGGCCTTGGATACAAGTTCAGAAATTGAAATCTGAGCAATTGATTTTTGATTGAGAAGATTTAATAGGGCAGTTTCTAGGGATTCCCTGGTTAATTGCCGAGTTTCTTTATTAAATTTCATTAAATTATTTAAGGAATTTTTAGCGATTACTTTATCGGTCATTACACTTTCCTTTCAACTGTGACATCGGACTATTTTTACTAGCTATTAATAGGCTAATGATGATATAATTTTAGGTGAAAAGCTTTAAAATGTCAATAGATTAAAAGCATATCAGAACGAAAGAGGAAAAAATATGACTTGGAAAATTGTAGCTGACTCAGGCTGTGATTTATTAGCCTTAAAAAACAGTGATAATCAAATAGAATTTGAGCGCGTGCCTTTAACAATTAGAATTGGGCAAGAAGTTTTTACAGATGATTTTGCTCTCGACGTAGATGATATGATGACTAAGATGTATGCTACTTCCGAAGCCGCTACATCTAGTTGCCCAAGCCCAGATGCTTTTATGCAGGCCTTTAAAGGAGCAGATAATGTCATTGCGATTACCATCACTGGTACTTTATCAGGAAGTAATAACAGTGCTCGTCTCGGTAAAGAAATGTTATTGGAAGAGAATCCAAATCTTAATATCCACGTAATTGACTCTTTGTCTGCTGGTGGAGAAATGGATTTAATCGTTTTAGAACTGGAAAGATTAATTTCTCAAGGACTTTCATTTGAACAAGTGGTTGAAGAAATCACAGCTTATCAAAACAAGACGGGCTTAGTCTTTGCCTTAGCAAAAGTAGATAATCTAGTTAAAAATGGTCGTGTTAGTAAACTTTTAGGAAAAGTCATTGGTTTAATGAACATCCGCATGGTAGGTTGTGCCAGTGAGGAAGGAAGGCTAGAATTACTACAGAAAGCCGTTGGTCAGAAGAAAGCTGTTTTATCAATAGTTGATGAAATGAAAAAAGCTGGCTATGAAGGTGGCAAAACATTTATTTGTCATCGTAAAAATGAGAAGATCTGTCAACAAATTTTAGAGAATCTTAAAGAGAAATACCCTACAGCAACAATGGAAGTAGCTGAAACATCTGGTTTGTGCAGTTTCTATGCTGAAGAAGAAGGTATTCTCCTTGGATATGAAAAAGCCTAACAAAAAAGCTGACTCAATTGATTGAGTCAGCTTTTTTTAACTATTGACCGGAAGTTCCTGTTGTTCCATCAGTACCTGTTCCATTTGTTGTATCAGTAGCAGGTGCACTTGTTTCTGGTGCTGGTGTTGTGGGTACAATTGGTGCGGAAGCTGGTGCTTGAGGAATATAACTCTCGGCTGGAGCTTGACCCGCGTCTACTGTAGTATCAGTAGCAGGTACACTGGGATTTGAATCAGATTCAATCACAGTGGTATCTATAATGACAATGGCATCTAATTGGCTTTGTAAATCAGCTTTTTTCTTTTCATCATTAACTTTATCAATTGCTGCTTGAGCTAAATCTTTATTTTCAGTTGTCGGATTATTTTTAGTTTCTTCAACAGCTTTTTGAGCTTTTTCATAGGTCTCAAAATCACTCTTGATTTGGTCTAATTTTTTTTGAAGTTGTTTTTTTGTATCTGTGTTTTTGAGCTTGTCTAGTTTCTTCTGTGCCTTTTCAATAGCATCCTTACTTGGATTTTTCTCGGCGTTAGCTATGAGGTCAACAGCTTCTGAAAGGTTATTATTTTTGCTGACGACTTTATGGGTAGGCTGCACTGCATTTTCACTTGAGTTAACATTAGCCATGTCACCAAAAATAAAATAAATTCCACCCGCAATAATCAAGGTGATTACGCTTAGAACGAGAAAGAGTCGTTCTGTTTTTTCCTGTTTCATACTTATCTCCTAATACTTCTTTGAATACTGACAAGCTCTATTATACAAGAAAAGTAAGAATTATTAAAGATGCTTATTAATAATAAAAATTAATATTTGAATCGGTATATACCATTTACAAATTTTTAGAATAGGCGTATAATGTAGAAAAAGGGAGGACTTACGATGACAAGCTATATTAAAGCAGATTGTTTTTACTACTCAGATCATAGAAAAGATAAAGGTTATTTAGAAATTACAGATGAGAAATTTGGACAATGGCATGAATCTGTTGATTCATCGGTAGAAATTCTTGATTATACAGGATATCAAATTGCTCCAGGGTTAGTTGATACCCATATTCATGGTTTTGCTGGAGCAGATGTGATGGATAATTCTGCCGAAGGTATCCATAAAATGAGTGAGGGATTATTATCGACAGGAGTGACATCATTCTTGCCGACAACCTTAACTTCTGATTTCGAACAGTTGAAAAAGGTTTCCGAAACAATTGCTTCTGTAGCGGACTCTGTAAAAGGTGCTAAGATTCAAGGGATATACTTTGAAGGACCTTATTTTACAGAAGAATATAAAGGGGCACAAAACCCAATTTATATGAAAAATCCAAGATTAGAAGAATTTGCACAATGGCAAGAAGCTGCAAATGGATTAATTAAGAAAATTGCTCTTGCTCCTGAACGTGAAGGAGTTGAAGAGTTTGTTTCGACAGTTACCAAAGAAGGTGTCACAGTTGCACTAGGACACTCAAATGCAACCTACAAAGAAGCACAAGCAGCGGTTCAGGCAGGTGCTAGTGTCTGGGTCCATGCCTATAATGGTATGCGTGGTTTAAACCATCGTGAACCAGGAATGGTTGGAGCGATGTATAATATTGAAGGAACCTTTGCTGAACTAATTTGTGATGGGCACCATGTTAATCCAGTTGCCTGTGATATTCTAATGCAACAAAAAGGCTACGAAAAAGTTGCTATGATTACCGACTGTATGCGAGCAGGTGGTGCATCAAATGGAGATTACATGCTCGGCGAATTTCCAGTTATCGTTGAAAACGGAACAGCTCGTTTGAAAGATAATGGCAGTTTAGCTGGATCTATTCTTAAATTGAAAGATGGTATCAAAAACGTAGTTGAATGGGGCATTGCAAATGCGGAACAAGCTATTCACATGTCTTCTTATGTACCAGCTAAATCCGTCGGAATCGACCATGTCTGTGGTCAGATTAAAGAAGGATATGCGGCTGACTTTATCGTTTTAGATCAAGAATTAGAGTTAAAAGCTACCTTTTTAGATGGAAAAAAGGTATATCAAGCATAAAAACTGAGTCGACGACTCAGTTTTTTTTGAGGAGTTATTATTAAAATTATGATACAATATTTCTAAAATAAGGAGGCTATTCTATGGTTAAAACTTTAAAAATGAACAATGGTTTGGAAATCCCATTATTAGGATTTGGAACCTTTAAAGCAGCAGATGGTGAAGAAGCTTACCAATCAACTTTGGCTGCTATCAAAGCTGGCTATCGTCATATTGATACAGCTGCTGTTTATAAAAACGAGGTTAGTGTCGGTAAAGCAATTAAAGATAGTGGTATCCCTCGTGAAGAATTATTTGTTACTACTAAACTTTGGAATGACTCACATTCTTATGATAAAGCTAAAGAAGCCTTAGCTGCTTCACTTGAACGTCTAGGACTGGATTACGTCGATTTATACTTGGTTCACTGGCCTAATCCTAAAGCATACCGTGATAATTGGAAAGAAGCTAATGCCCAAGCATGGTCATATATGGAAGAAGCTGTTGATGCTGGCTTAGTAAAAACCATAGGCGTCAGTAACTTCTTAGTTCATCATTTAGAAGCTTTAGCTGAAACCGCTAAAATTGCCCCCGCTGTTAACCAAATTCGCTTAGCACCAGGATGTTATCAAACTGAAGTAGTTGATTATTGTAAAGAACATAACATTATCCTTGAAGCATGGGGTCCACTAGGACAAGGTGACATTTTTACAAATGAGGAAATGCAAGCCTTAGCAGAAAAATATGGTAAAACAGTAGCGCAATTAGCTCTTGCATGGTCAGTTTACCAAGGATTTTTACCACTTCCAAAATCAGTTCATGAAGATCGAATTAAAGAAAATATGGATTTCTTTGATATTGAATTAAGTGAAGAAGATGCTGAAACAATTAAAAATCTTGATGGAATGACTGAAATTCCTGATCCTGATACAAAAGATTTTTAAGTAAGACTAAATCAAAAAGTTCAGTTTTTTAACTGGACTTTTTATTATTGATTTGACTTAGTTGCTAACTTTTTAATATACTCGTCAAAGTAATGATGACTTAAAGGAGTTTTGAAAAGTGGTATTGTTTATTGTTCTTTGCTTATTTGTAATCAGATTATATTTTTTGAAAATATCGATTGCTAATGAAAAAGCTATTAAGGCAGCAGGTGGAAGAGAATTTGGGATCAAGAATTCACAATTTATTACTTTGCTACATATAATGATTTATTTTTTTGCTAGCTTAGAAGCCTATTTAAAAATGATTAAGCTAGACAATCAGGGGATAATTGGAATGGTCCTAATAACATTTTCCATATTTGTCTTGTACAAGGTTACACAACTCTTATCTGGTATTTGGACAGTAAAACTAATGATAGTTTCAAATCACAAATTTGTCGATCACTGGTTATTCCGTTATATTAAGCATCCAAATTATTTTTTAAATATTTGTCCGGAACTGATTGGGCTTGTCTTACTTTGTCATGCCCAAATCACTGCCATGCTACTGTTTCCATTCTATACCATTGCTCTAACAATTAGGATAATCGAAGAAAATAGATTGATTGACGAAGTCATTAAACCGAACGGCTACATTAGCAAATAATTCTCAGCTGGACTCTAGTAGCAATAGACAAGCAAACGGAATTATGCTACAATGATTTACAAGAAAGAAGTAAATTATTAAGGTTTCTTAAGCGAGTCTAGAGGTGGTGGAAGCTAGATGAATATGATAATTTGATGGCACTTTCTATTACAATTAAACAAATTAATGAAGTGAAAAACTAGGGTGGAACCGCGTATCAACGCCCCTATATCAGTAATGGTATAGGAGTTGGTGTGGTTGCATCCTTTTCTGATACCAAAATTTCCTTTAATGAGATAGACTATAGTTGTTGATATAGTATTATCTGTTAGTAAGACACATTAGAAAGCAGGCAAAAATGAGTAACAAACTAACCTTTCAAGAGATTATTTTAACCTTGCAACAATATTGGAATGACAAAGGTTGTATGCTGATGCAAGCATATGATAATGAAAAAGGGGCTGGGACAATGAGTCCATATACATTCCTTCGTGCAATTGGTCCTGAACCCTGGAATGCTGCCTATGTTGAACCAAGTCGGCGTCCAGCAGATGGTCGTTATGGTGAAAACCCAAATAGACTTTATCAACATCATCAATTCCAAGTTGTTATGAAACCTTCACCATCAAACATTCAAGAGCTCTATTTAGAATCACTTGAAAAACTTGGTATTAATCCTCTTGAACATGACATTCGTTTTGTTGAAGATAACTGGGAAAATCCTTCAACCGGTTCAGCAGGACTTGGCTGGGAAGTTTGGTTAGATGGGATGGAAATTACACAATTTACTTACTTTCAACAAGTTGGTGGATTGGCAACTAGTCCTGTGACTTCAGAAGTTACATATGGTTTAGAAAGATTAGCTTCTTATATTCAAGAGGTTGATTCAGTTTATGATATTGAGTGGGCACCAGGTGTAAAATATGGCGAAATTTTCTTGCAACCTGAATATGAACACTCAAAATATTCATTTGAAATTTCTGATCAAGCAATGCTTTTAGAAAACTTTGAAAAATTTGAAAAAGAAGCAGGACGTGCCCTTGAAGAAGGACTAGTTCACCCAGCTTATGATTATGTGTTGAAATGTTCTCATACTTTTAACTTACTTGATGCTCGCGGTGCCGTTTCAGTTACTGAACGTGCAGGTTACATTGCAAGAATCAGGAACTTAGCTCGTATTGTTGCTAAAACATTTGTTGCTGAACGTAAGAAATTAGGTTTCCCATTATTGGATGAAGCGAGTCGTGCTGACTTGCTTAAAGAGGAGGCAGAATAATGACAAAAAATTTATTAGTAGAATTAGGATTAGAAGAACTGCCAGCGTATGTTGTTAGTTCAAGTGAAAAACAATTTGGTGAAAAAATGGCTGCTTTCTTAACAGAAAACAGATTAACATTTGAAACTATTCAAACATTTTCTACTCCTCGACGATTAGCTGTACGAGTAACCGGTCTTGCTGATAAACAGTCAGACTTGACAGAAGATTTCAAAGGACCTTCAAAGAAAATTGCTTTGGATGCTGAAGGTGATTATTCAAAAGCTGCCCAAGGGTTTGTTCGTGGAAAAGGTCTAACTACAGATGACATTGAGTTCCGTGAAATTAAGGGCGAAGAATATGTATATGTGACAAAGCATGAAGAAGGAAAAGCTACAGAAGAAGTTTTACAGGGAATTCCGCAAGTACTAGCAAGTTTATCATTCCCTGTATCAATGCACTGGGCTTCAAATAGTTTTGAGTATATTCGTCCGGTACATACATTAACTGTATTATTGGATGATCAAGCTCTTGATATGAACTTTTTAGATATTTCATCTGGCCGTGTATCACGTGGTCACCGCTTCTTAGGAGAAGAAACAACCATTGCCTCAGCAAATTCTTATGAACAAGATCTTGCGCGTGTATATGTCATTGCTGATGCTAGAGAACGTCAAGAAATGATTGTTCACCAAATTCATGAATTAGAAATTAAATTTAATGTCAAAGTTGATATTGATGAAGATTTATTGAATGAAGTACTAAATTTGGTTGAGTTTCCAACTGCATTTATGGGAAGCTTCGATTCAAAATACTTAGAAGTTCCAGAAGAAGTACTTGTCACTTCAATGAAAAACCATCAACGGTACTTTGTAGTCCGTGATCAATTTGGTAAGTTATTACCAAACTTTATTTCAGTCAGAAATGGTAATGACCAACATATTGAGAATGTCATTAAAGGAAATGAAAAAGTACTTGTTGCTCGTCTAGAAGATGGTGAATTTTTCTGGCGTGAGGACCAAAAATTACAGATTGAAGATTTGGTTAATAAACTTGATCAAGTGACATTCCATGAAAAAATTGGTTCATTGAGAGATCATATGAAGCGGACAGGTGTGATTGCAGACTCTCTTGCCCAAGAATTAGATTTGTCAAGTCAAGATAGTCAAGTACTTGCTCGTGCTAGTCAAATTTATAAGTTTGACTTATTAACTGGTATGGTTGGTGAGTTTGATGAGTTACAAGGTTTAATGGGTGAAAAGTATGCCCTACTTGCTGGTGAAAACCCAGAGGTTGCGCAAGCTATCCGTGAACACTACTTACCAAATTCAGCTGAAGGTGAACTACCTGAAAGCAAAGCAGGTGCTGTCCTTGCCTTAGCTGATAAATTAGATACACTTTTATCATTCTTCTCAGTTGGACTTATTCCAAGTGGATCAAACGACCCATATGCTCTTCGCCGTGCGACACAAGGGATTGTTCGTATCCTTGATGCTTTTCACTGGAATATTCCATTAGACCAATTAATTGCTAATTGCTACAATCTTCCATTTGACAGCTTAAGCTATGACAATCAAAGTCAAGTCATGGATTTTATCTCTGCACGGATTGAAAAGATGATGGGCGCAGCCATTCCAAAAGACATCAAAGAAGCCGTCCTCGCAAGCACTATCTTCCAAGTTCCACAAATGCTCGAAACAGCTCAAGCACTAGTTGAAGCTTCTAAGGGTTCTACATATAAATCAGCTGTTGAAAACTTGTCTCGTGCCTTTAACCTGGCTGAAAAAGCTGAAGAGCAAGTTGTCGTTGATTCATCGCTATTGGAAAATGATCAAGAAAAAGCATTATATCAAGCCGTGAATTCACTAGATCTACATGGCAATGCTAGTGAGAAAATTAATCAATTGTTTGCCTTAAATGACTATATTGTAAACTTCTTTGATAGCACAATGGTTATGTCAGATAATGCTCAACTTAAAGCCAATCGTCTAGCCTTATTAGTAAGTTTGGTTGAGAAAGCCAAGAGTGTCGCAAGCTTTAATAAACTCAATACAAAATAGTAGAAGGAAGGTAATGTTGATGGATCCTAAAAAAATCGAACGCATCAATGAGTTAGCCAGAAAGAAAAAAATAGAAGGCTTAACTGGTCCAGAAAAAGTCGAACAGGCAGAACTTAGACAAGAATATATCGAAGGATACCGTCGTTCAGTCCGTCACCACATTGAAGGTATCAAAGTGGTTGATGAAGAAGGCAATGATGTAACTCCTGAAAAATTAAAACAGGTTCAACGGGAGAAAGGACTCCATGGTCGCTCATTAGATAATCCTGAGTCATAACATTAGAGAAACTAGGTTAAATCCTAGTTTTTTATTTTTAATAGCCCCTAATCTCTAATGCTTTTCTTAGATTAATGATTAATATTTTAGTATATTGAAATAAATAAGAGAACGAAGGTATCGTATGGTGAGAAAAAAATATATACTCCTAGCAATGACTTCCTTATCACTCTTAAGTATAGGTGCTTGTCAAAGTACCAATTCAAAAAGTGCTAATGGAAATGAACAGCCTAAGCAAACCAGTCAAAAAGAAATTTCAGAGAAGAAGGCTAAAAAGATTGCATTTGATGAGGCTAAAGTTAAAGACGTAGACTCAAAAAATGTAACTGTCAAAAAAGATAAAGACGATGATAAAATAGTCTATGAAGTCGAATTTGAAAATGGTAAGGATGAGTACAGTTATAGCATTGATATTTATTCAGGCAAGATTATTGACCATTCAAAAGAAGCTATTAATGAATAATTAATCCTTATAGGCAGAAATAAAAAGTGAAGACAAGGTAACTTGTCTTCGCTTATTTACTTTCATCAGGTGAATTTGTCCTAGACTGGAGCCAAGGTAATTTTAAGTTTTGTGAAAAGTCAGAGAAGTTTAACATTATGACGATTAATGAATATTATTAATGACAACTATATCTAGCAAATATGATAATCAAAAGAAATTGCTTTTGATTGTGATATGCTAATTTCAACAAAATGAGCATTCTGATAACATTTTCGAACTTTTTATCACGAATTTTCCATCTTTATTAATATTTTGATAATACTTTTATATAAAATTCAGTTATAATAGAATCATCAAAAAGAAAACGCTTACTTTGGAGGTTAAATTTCATGACAGAAGAAAAGTACATTATGGCCATCGACCAGGGAACTACTAGCTCAAGAGCTATTATTTTCAACAAAAAAGGCGAGAAAATTGCTAGTAGCCAAAAAGAGTTTCCTCAAATCTTTCCACAAGCAGGATGGGTAGAACACAATGCTAACCAAATTTGGAATTCTGTTCAATCTGTTATTGCAGGTGCTTTTATTGAATCAAGTATCAAACCTGGACAAATTGAAGCAATCGGAATTACCAATCAACGTGAAACAACAGTTGTTTGGGACAAGGCAACAGGACTTCCGATTTACAATGCTATTGTTTGGCAATCTCGACAAACAGCGCCAATCGCAGATCAATTAAAACAAGATGGTCATATTGACTTAATTCATGAAAAAACAGGTTTGGTCATCGATGCGTACTTTTCAGCAACAAAGATTAGATGGATTCTAGACCATGTACCCGGGGCGCAAGAACGTGCTGAAAAAGGTGAACTATTATTTGGTACTATTGACACTTGGTTGGTTTGGAAATTAACTGACGGTGCGGTTCATGTAACAGATTATTCTAATGCAGCTCGTACTATGCTTTATAATATCAAAGATTTATCGTGGGATGATGAGATTCTTTCTATTTTAAATATTCCTAAAGCAATGTTGCCAGAAGTTAAATCAAATTCAGAAATATATGGGAAAACAGCTCCTTTCCATTTTTATGGTGGAGAAATACCAATTTCGGGTATGGCTGGGGATCAGCAAGCTGCTTTATTTGGACAATTAGCATTTGAACCAGGGATGGTTAAAAACACATACGGAACTGGTTCTTTCATTATTATGAATACCGGTGAAGAGATGCAATTATCTGAAAATAATCTCTTAACAACAATTGGTTACGGTATTAATGGTAAAGTTTATTATGCATTGGAAGGTTCAATCTTTATTGCGGGAAGTGCAATTCAATGGTTACGTGATGGATTACGTATGATTGAAACCTCACCTGAGTCAGAAGAATTAGCCAAATTATCAAAAAGTGATGATGAGATTTATGTAGTTCCAGCATTTACTGGGCTCGGTGCACCATATTGGGATTCCAATGCACGTGGTTCGGTCTTTGGCTTGACACGTGGTACCACAAAAGAGGACTTTGTCAAGGCAACACTGCAATCTATTGCCTATCAAGTCCGTGATGTTATTGATACTATGCAAGATGAATCTGGAATTGATATTCCTCAACTTCGTGTTGATGGGGGTGCTGCAATGAATGATTTACTAATGCAGTTCCAAGCTGATATTCTCGGAATCGATATTGCTAGAGCAAAAAATTTAGAAACAACAGCTCTCGGTGCAGCCTTCCTAGCAGGATTGGCGGTAGGTTATTGGGAAGATTTAAATTCTCTGAAAGAATTAAATGCGACTGGTAAGCTCTTCAAATCAAGTATGAATGAATCAAGAAAAGAAAAGTTATACAAGGGATGGAAGAAAGCAGTTAAAGCAACACAATTATTTGCTACAGACGAGGATGAATAATTAGGAGGAAAGAATGGAATTTTCACGAGAAACAAGACAATTAGCACTTCAAAAGATGCAAGAACGCTCCTTAGATTTACTAATCATTGGAGGGGGGATTACAGGAGCAGGTGTGGCTTTACAAGCTGCAGCAAGCGGTTTAGACACTGGACTCATTGAAATGCAAGATTTTGCTGAGGGAACTTCAAGTCGATCTACTAAATTAGTTCATGGTGGTTTACGATACCTCAAGCAATTTGATGTTGAAGTCGTGTCTGATACGGTATCAGAACGTGCCGTTGTTCAACAGATTGCTCCTCATATTCCTAAACCAGATCCAATGTTATTGCCAGTCTATGATGAACCTGGTAGTACATTTAGTATGTTTCGACTTAAAGTGGCTATGGACCTATATGATTTGTTAGCTGGTGTGACCAATACTCCACAAGCGAACAAGGTCTTGTCTAAAGAGGAAGTATTGAAACGCCAACCTGATTTACAATCAGAAAATCTTTTGGGTGGTGGTGTTTACCTTGATTTTAGAAACAATGACTCTCGACTTGTCATTGAAAATATTAAACGTGCAAATCGTGATGGCGCTTTAATTGCTAGCCATGTTAAAGCAGAAGATTTCATTAGTAATGATAATGGTAAAATTACTGGTATTATTGCTCGGGACTTACTTTCTGGAGAAGAAATTCAGATTAATGCGAAAGTTGTGATAAATACAACTGGTCCTTGGAGTGATACAGTAAGAAACTTTTCAAGAACTGAAGATCCAATTCAACAAATGCGTCCTACAAAAGGAGTACATTTAGTTGTAGACCGTCAAAAATTAGATGTATCACAACCTGTCTATATTGATACTGGACTTAATGACGGACGTATGGTCTTTGTTCTTCCAAGAGAAGAAAAAACCTATTTTGGAACTACGGATACTGACTATACAGGTGATTTAGAAAATCCAACTGTTACTCAAGAAGATGTTGACTACTTGCTTGAAATTGTCAACAGAAGATTCCCTGAAGCTCAGCTTTCACTTGACGATATCGAAAGCTCATGGGCTGGTTTACGACCATTATTATCTGGTAATAGTGCGTCTGATTATAATGGTGGTAATAGTGGCAAACTAACTGATGATAGCTTTGATAATCTTATTGAGAAAGTTCAAGAGTATGTTGAGCACAAAACAAATCGTGAAGCTGTCGAAAAAGCCATTCATTCAGTTGAAACGAGCTCATCAGAAAAAGAATTAGATCCTTCAGCTGTATCAAGGGGCTCAAGCTTTGAACGTGATGATAATGGTCTATTTACGTTAGCCGGTGGTAAAATAACTGATTATCGTAAAATGGCAGAAGGAGCTCTAAAAACAATAATAGATGTGCTCAAAACTGAACATAATCGTCAGTTTAAACTAATTAATTCTACCACTTATCCTGTTTCTGGTGGTGAGATTAATCCTGCAAATGTTGATTCTGAGATAGAAGCGTATGCTCAATTTGGAACTCTAAGCGGTTTGACTATGGAAGAAGCACGTTATATCGCAAATCTTTACGGCTCAAATGCCCCTAAAGTATACGCTTTAACACGTAAAATTGAAGCTGCGGAAGGGTTATCATTAGCTGAAACAATTTCACTCCACTATGCAATGGATTACGAAATGGCCTTATCGCCAACTGATTATTTACTAAGAAGAACAAATTACATTCTATTTATGCGTGATAAACTTGAAGCAGTTATATCGCCAGTCATTAATGAAATGGCAAAGCATTACCAATGGACTGAACAAGAAAGAGAAGAGCAAGAAAAAGAATTACGTGAGACATTGTCAGCAAATGACTTGTCAGGACTAAAAGGAAAATAGGAGATTGATTTAATGGATGTATTTGGAGAGTTTTTAGGAACGGCATTGCTTATTTTATTAGGTAATGGTGTTGTTGCAGGTGTTGTTTTACCTAAAACAAAAAATAATAATTCAGGATGGATTGTTATTACGATTGGCTGGGGTATTGCAGTTGCAGTAGCTGCATTCATTTCAGGAAGAATAGCACCAGCACACTTGAACCCAGCAGTAAGTATTGGTTTTGCACTCAATCATACTATTACATGGGGAACAGCGATGGTTTATACACTTGCTCAAATTTTAGGTGCAATTGTTGGTCAATTATTCGTTTATTTACAATTCAAGCCTCATTATGAGATTACAGAAGAAGCCGCTGACATTCTGGGAACATTTGCAACAGGACCCGCTTTAAGAGATACAACATCTAATCTATTGAGTGAAATTTTTGGAACATTTGTTTTAATGTTAGGAATATTATCAATTGGTACATATAAAATGCCTCCAGGATTAGGAACATTAAGTGTTGGTATTTTAATCGTTGGGATTGGTGTTTCACTTGGTGGAACGACAGGTTATGCGATTAATCCAGCCAGGGACTTAGGACCACGACTTGTACATGCTATTTTACCTATAAAAAATAAAGGAAATTCCGACTGGTCATATTCTTGGGTTCCAATTGTTGGCCCAGTTATTGGAGCAGTCTTGGCTGTATTACTCTTTCAAGCGATTAGTTAATCACTAAGCTATTAAGCTCAATCTTTGGTTGAGCTTTTAGTGCTTTTTGAAAAATAATTATATAATAAATATATGAAAAAAATACATATCATTGGTGCTTCATTTGCCGGTATGGCATGTGCAAGGAAGCTAGCAACATTATTGCCAAATTATCTTATTGTTATCATTGATAAGGAAGAGCAATCAGAGTACATCCCAAATGGCTTGAATGAGCTATTGCAACAAAAAATAAAACATCTGTCAGAATCTACATGGGATGATGGTTCAACAACTTTGCCCAATATAGTTAGAATCACTGCAGAAGTTATCCGTATCCATACAGATAACAAATATCTCCAATTACGCACTCCTGATGGCCAAGAAAAGATGGAAACTTACCAAACTTTAGTTTGTGCAATGGGAGCAACTGCCAAATCTAATTATATAAAAGGAAGCCACATAGAAGGCGTAATGACGACCAAGTCATTTACTGACTCCAAGCAATGTTTAGAATTGATTGAACAAAAGCAAAGTATAACAATTATTGGTGCTGGAATAATTGGCTTGGAATTAGCTTATAGTTTAGATTTAGCTGGTAAAGATGTTACAATCCTTGAAGCAACTGATGATATTAATTTTAGTCAGCTTGATAAAGAGATGATTGTACCCATACTTGAAAATATAAAAAAAAGTTCAGTTAAGATTAAAACGAATGCGAGAGTCAATGAAATTCAAAAAAGTGATGATTCTTTAACTGTCATTACGGATACTTATCAAGAATTTACATCTGATATGGTAATATTGGCCGTTAATTTTAGACCTAATAGTGAGTTATTGGAAGAACATCAGTTATGTCACTTTGATAGAACTGTAAAAGTAAATGACCAGTTTCAAACCCCAATCAAGGATATTTATGCAATAGGTGATTTAATTGCATTAAATTTAACAACAATCAATGGGCCTTATTACAATCCTTTAATTAACGAAGCAATCAAAACAGGTGAAAAATTAGCTTATCATTTAGCAGGTATAAGGATTCCCAAAATTGAGATTACTAAAGTTATGGGCTCCTATTACTTTGGTTATTATGTTTCAAGTGTTGGTTTAACAGAAGAAGAAGGCAGTTTATACCATGATCTAGTTAGTCTTATTTATAAAACAGAAATAAAAAATCAAGATAATTCTACTATTTGGATAAAATTAATAGCACAAAAAGAGTCAGGTATCCTTATGGGGGCGCAGATTATTTCAAGAGAAAATCATTTTCTTTTAACAAATCAACTTTCCCAAGCTCTACAGCACAAATTAAAGGACGTGGAATTAGCTTTTCAGGATTTTATCTATTCAAGTGGTAAAACGACATTAGCTTATACATTACATCAAGCAATGTTGGCTCTTTTTGAAAAAAGGAGCCTAAAATGAAAATTGAACAGTTAATGAACAAAGAAAGGAATGCTCAGTATCAGCTGCTAAAATTGTTATATGATTCAGAAGAAGCTGTTCAGCTGAAAGATAGCTTAGTCGCAATGAATCTTTCCAGAGTGACACTTCTGAAGTATATTGAGCATATCAATGATCTCTTTGAAAATAAAGCTATTAATTGTCGTTTATTACTGACTGATGATTGCATCAAATTAAAAGAAGACTATCATTTTACATGGTCGGACCTTATTTCAATCTTGTTAGAAGATTCAATTCCCTATCAGATGTTGCGATATTTTTGTTGTCATGAAACGTTTCAGGTTACAAAACTCTCGCAGGAACTAATGATTAGTGAAGCAACTTTTAATAGACAACTAGCATTGATTAATACCTTATTGGTAGAGTTTGATATTTCAATTACACAAGGCAAACAACAAGGTAGTGAATTGCAATGGCGTTATTTTTTCTATAAATTGCTGAGCATAAGCCTGAGCCAGTCTGAGAAAAAAAGTTTCATGCATGTTATTAATCATAGTCATTTGAAGAATCTAGCAGAAAAATTGACTGGTCATCCTCTGGATACTACCCAGGTAGAAGATTTGACCTTATGGTTAGCCATATCCCGTCATCGATTCTTTTTTGAAAAAGAGAAACGGATTGCAAAAACTGATTTAGCTAATTATTTTCAAGAAAATGTATTTTATTTACGATTAGAAAGATTAATGATTCGTTATCTGAGTCGATTTGCAATTGAATTCGATCGTTTTGAATCACAATGTTTAATCATATTTTTACACACTCATACCGTCCTACCAATTCCCTCGATGGAGTACATTTTGGGATTTGGGGGACCAATTTCAGATAAAATTTCAGAAGCTCTTTGGATACTAAGGAAAGCCAAAATTATTGGTGAAAAAACAAAAGAAGAAGTCATCTATGGCTTAAGTCATTTTTTTTCTCACCTTCATTTTTTAAAGGGGACAATTGTTTCGAATTCAAAAAATAGTGAGTCTTTAAAACAATTGCTTTCACAAGAAGATCGAATGAAAATCGATCTAGTCATGCCCCACCTTTTTGGTCTGGTTGATTATAACGCTCGCTTACATACTGAAACATTAAATGAATTGGAATTCGAATTAGTTGAATTGTTAATTTTTTCAATTGAAAAACATCAAAAACCATTAAAAATTGGCCTTGATATTGGAAAAAATCCTGTTAAAAGTGAGCTTATTAAATTGACACTAAAAAAGTTCTTAGACAATAATCTTAATTATCAATTTTATTCAGTTGATGGGCAGGACACCTATGATTGTATTATTTCTTATGGGAATCATAAAACAAGTAGATTATCTTCCTATTTTCACCTGAAGTCATATACTTCACGTCACGAATTAAAAGAGATGGAGGAATTTTTAGCAAGTAAATTAAAAGAAAAAAATGAACTGGAAAGTTATCTTTAACAAAAAAGTCTAAAGTTGAACACAGAATGGTGTAAGACTTGGACTTTTACTGTATTAGATAACAGTTATATAATAAAAATAGAAAAAGTACATAATCAAAAATTGGAGGAAATGATGAAATTTTTCTTAGATACAGCAAATGTTGAAGCAATCAAAGCTATTAATGAACTTGGTCTTGTAGATGGTGTAACAACTAATCCAACCATCATCTCAAAAGAAGGAAGAGATTTTGAAACAGTTATTAAAGAAATCTGTGAGATTGTCGATGGCCCAATTTCAGCTGAAGTCACTGGTTTAAAAGCAAAGGAAATGGTTGAAGAAGCTCGTGTTCTTGCAAAATGGCATAAAAATGTCGTTGTCAAAATACCAATGACAACAGAAGGTTTGAAAGCAACTAATATTCTTTCTAAAGAAGGAATCAAAACTAATGTTACTTTAGTCTTCACTGTCTCACAAGGTTTAATGGCTATGAAAGCAGGTGCGACCTATATTAGCCCATTTGTTGGTCGCTTGGAAGATATTGGCTCAGACCCATATCAATTGATTGAAGAATTAAGAGAAATTATTGATCTATATGGTTTCGATACAGAAATTATTGCCGCAAGTATTCGAAATGCCGCACATGTTGAGTCAGTAGCTAAGTTAGGTGCACATATTGCCACTATACCAGAAAACATTTTTGAAAAGATGACCAAACATCCTTTGACAACAAATGGTATTGCTCAATTTATGAAAGACTGGGAATCCTTCAAAAAATAATTCTTAGAAACCTAGCAGTCACAGATTGGCTAGGTTTCAAGTTATTACCAAGAAATTACTAAATTTCTAAATAATATCGGACACAATCCTGATTTATGACGAAAACTTAAATGAAATATGATACAATAGTTGAGGGAAATTAAACTATTTGATGCAAAACAGAAAGGTTTTTTAAGATTATGACATTCGATGCAGTTGACCAGTTGGCAGTAAATACTGTCCGCACACTTTCAATGGATGCGATTCAAAAAGCAAACTCAGGCCACCCCGGATTACCAATGGGTGCAGCACCAATGGCCTATGTTCTTTGGAACAATTTTATGAACGTAAACCCAAAAACAAGTCGTAACTGGACAAACAGAGACCGCTTTATTCTATCTGCTGGTCATGGATCAGCAATGCTATACAGCTTATTGCATCTTGCAGGCTACAATCTAACTATTGATGATTTAAAAAGCTTCCGCCAATGGGGCTCTAAAACACCAGGTCACCCTGAGGTAAACCACACAGATGGCGTGGAAGCAACAACTGGTCCTCTAGGACAAGGGATTGCTAACGCAGTTGGTATGGCAATGGCTGAAGCGCATCTAGCGGCAAAATATAACAAACCAGGATTTGATATTGTTGATCATTATACTTTTGCCTTAAATGGTGATGGTGACCTTATGGAAGGTGTCAGCCAAGAAGCAGCAAGTCTTGCTGGACATTTGAAACTTGGTAAATTGGTTATGTTATATGATTCAAATGACATTTCACTAGATGGACCAACATCAAAAGCCTTTACTGAAGATGTCAAAGGCCGTTTTGAAGCATACGGATGGCAACATATCCTTGTCAAAGATGGTAATGATTTAGAAGCTATCGAGCAAGCCATCACAGAAGCAAAAGCGGAAACAGAAAAACCAACAATCATTGAAGTTAAAACAATCATTGGTTTTGGCTCAGAAAAACAAGGCACATCTGCAGTCCATGGTGCACCACTTGGCGCAGAAGGCATTAAATTTACTAAAAATGCTTATAAATGGACTTACGAAGACTTCTTTGTACCAGAAGAAGTTAAAGCACGTTTTGCGGAAGGCTTACAAATCCGTGGTGAAAAAGCTGAGAATGCTTGGAATGAACTATTCACTAAATATGAAGCTGAATATCCAGAACTTGCTAAAGCATACAAAGAAGCCTTTTCTAAAGAAGCGGTTTCTGTAGAATTAGCTGCGCATGAAATGGGAACTTCAAAAGCGAGTCGTGTGTCAAGCCAAGAAGCTATCCAACAAATTTCTGAACAAGTCGCATCATTCTGGGGCGGTTCAGCTGACCTTTCTGCTTCAAATAACACAATGGTTAAAGTTGAAACAGACTTCCAACCTGGTCAATTTGAAGGACGTAACATCTGGTTTGGTGTTCGTGAATTTGCCATGGCAGCAGCCATGAATGGGATTGCCCTTCATGGTGGAACACGTGTTTACGGTGGAACATTCTTTGTCTTCTCAAACTATCTCTTACCAGCAGTCCGTATGGCAGC
>CAACWI010000169.1_pt1 | contig 61491 bp, 64 predicted proteins | sample 2275591 | NCBI WGS metagenome assembly CAACWI01 (sample SAMEA5312452, study PRJEB27640) | indoor metagenome | biome: indoor environment; feature: uncontrolled; material: polymer tiles stone | place: Germany | collected 2014-07-07
AAAAAATAAAAATATTATTTTAAATATTTATTGAAGTTCGGAGATTGACGACAAAGGGGGCATGCCAACCCAACCCCGTTCGGTTTCCGAGCTTCCCGCTGTACTGTACATTTTTATTCACGTTAGGATTTAGAAACCTAGTAATTAAAATTTTCATTGAAACAAATTGCCTAGAACTCTAGTGAAATAGCGGTTTATAAGGCTTTTTGTTTAGTGATATTTAGTATCTAAATACTAACTTAGGCTAACAAATTTAACTAATGTTATTTAGAAAGGAGCTAATTTTTGCAAGATGATGCAAGAGAGTTACTTGACGAATTGAAATATATTCCTAAAAAAATTCAGTTGCTAAAAGAAGACATCGAGGCAACCAGAAAAAGCTTGATTAAAAGTCCGACTTATTCAGATACTAGAGTTAAAGGTGGCACTCCATACAGTCAGGAAGATAAGTTTGTCAGTATCATTGATACAACTGATTATAATAAACAATTGATAAGTGAGCTTCTAGACCGAAAAAAAGAAATCATTTTAACACTTAATAAGCTAGAAGATATAGAATACATTATCCTTTTTACTTTGTATTGCAACGACTTAACTAATGATGAAGCTATGGAAAAGTTAGATATCAGAAACAGGAACAAATTCTTTAAACTAAAAAAGCAAGCAATTGAACACTTGCAGATGATAATGGAAAGGGAGTGTTAGTCCATTTGACAGAGGATGAATTGAAGAAAGAACTCAAAAAGATATCAGGTTACGACAAAATCATTAAAAACCTAAATCTTGAGTTACAATATATTGAAGATGGAATCTTTTCCCAATCAGTATTGACAAACTCAAAAGTTAAGACTAGCCTATCAAATAGAACTGAAAACAAAGTAGTAGATACGCTTGGTATGAAAGATAATATCCTTGACCAGATACAAGACTTGATTACTGAAAGAAATAAGATAGTTGAATATATTTCAATGGTTGATGACCCCGAAGAAAGATTAATTCTTCATAGTTGGTATGTACTCGGTAAATCATGGGGAGAGATTTCTGACCAATTTGAAATTAGTCAGTCAAAAATATTTAATAAAAAAAGACAAGCGATAAATAACGTTTGTGAGAAGTTAAATAATATAGGTTAAGATGGGGAGTAACTTCGGTTACTTCCTTTTATCGTCCATATAAAGCGATATGAAGCATGTTATTTTAAAATGGATAATCATATCAGATAACTATTCAAGTGGTTTAAAATGCAAGTGAGAGCCTCTCACAGCGTAATAAAAGCAATTCTGTTTCATTGCTTGGTTATCGGAAACAATCGGAACTATTTTGTATTATCTAAATCATACAATAGTATTATTATGATATTGTTTTGGTATATATACACTACTTTTATTCATAGTATAGTACCAGACTACCCCCCGCTTCTTTTTAACGGGGCTATGATTAAGATTAAACAAAAGAACGCACCCTAATCCGCGCAAAATATTCCCGTTTTTAAAATTTTCAAAGAAATGAAAAGCCTATATTGTCGGGGTTTATAAGACTTTTTTTCCTGATATACTACCCCAAAGGACATTAAAAAAAGCCACTGATTAACAGTGACCAAGACAACAAAAAGTGTCCTAGATAATAACACCTTTGATAAGAATTACTAACTATTTTATACCATATATAGGCTAATTTTTGCTAATTTTCACCCACTTTCAAAATGCTATAAACCTAGTTATTATATCAACGCTTACGGATAATCAGTCGCTTAAAAACTTTCCCTTTTCTTAGAATGGCAATCTCAGCATCAGCAAAGTCGTCATTTTTGTTGACTTCAAAAAAGAAAAAATTACTTCACATTCTTAACCCAATAATCATAGTTTGATTTTAAAATAATTTTCTGAAATTTAGTTATAATTTAACAATACTTCAGTCGATTACCACACCGGCTAGAGTTGGGCTTTATTTATTTTTCAAGCTTCTTCAAGTCATTTAGGGCCTTTTGATTGTTCTTATATAGCACGTCTAGCTGTTCTTTAGCAATTCTGTTTAGTTCAGTTAGTCGGTTGCTTTGTGATAGTCCTTGTTTAATCATTTCAGCGTTGAGACTTTGTAAGTTATTTAGAACTAATAGCTGTTCAATAGTGGCATTATCTCGCTGGTTACCTTCTCTATCAGGATAGGCGTTCTTGAATTCCTTTGCAGTCATACCAAATAAAGCGACGTTTATTAAATCAGCTTCAGAGGAATAGGCGAAAGAAATTTGATAGGGTTGGAGAGTTGGCACAATGTTTTCTTTGATAGCGTCCGTTTGTATGGTGTAATTAAGTTTTGAAATATAGCGGTTTACCTGCCAATCTAACTGGTTCTTGTAGGCTTCTTCTTGTTTTAGGCGCTGATAATCCTGAATGATATAAAGCTTAAACTCTGGTGAAAGCCAGGAAGCAAATTCAAAAGCTATATCAGAGTGGGCGAATGTACCGCCGTATCGGCCAGATTGGGAAGTTATACCAATGGCATTTGTCTCTTTTATCCATTTTTGCGGAGATAGTACGAAGCCATTTAATCCAGCCTCGCTTCTAAACTGGTCGAATTCGACCAGTTTAAAATTTTCATTATTTATTTTTTCCCAAGCTCCTAGGAATTCAATAGTATTTCTACTCCTCATCCAGTTTTTAATAATGTCGGCTGGAGCGTCTGGATTTCGATATTTAGCAATATCGGTCAGGCTGACATAATCAGTATTTGTGGAAAGTAAGGTTATTTCTTTACCATTGGCATTGATTTTTACCATTTATATACTCCTTTAATTAGTTTAAAATTTTTTTACAGACCGCTCCTATTTTAGCTTCGGTCGGTTGACAATGTAGGGCATTTTTATTAATTAAATATTGCATAGAAAATTACACAAATAAATATAACAAGAAGTAAACAGCCAATACTTGCTCTTTGCAACTCAGCTTTATTTTTTTCTTCAATATCTTTATTTAAATCTTCTATGCTGACAATTTCAACATTCGGAATTTCAATTTCTTCTTTCTTTAAAGATATGATTTCCCCAGATAGATTTTGAATTTTTTCAGGTGGAGTGTCAGGCAAAGTTTCAGAATCATATAACATTATGTTTACTGTAGCAGTATTCAAATTGCCGTTGTAATCTTCATCAAGGTCTAAATCAGCAATATAATTAATATTGTTATCTAGTAACTTAGCCATTTTTCTTGCTATTTTCTTCGGTACATATCCTAAATGAGTTTTTCCTACCAACACTTTAATAGCGTTTTTATCGAATTCGTTTTCAGGCTCTCTTTCTAAAACCACATTTCTAGTATAGTATTCTGATTTAATCGGGGTTAAATATCCATTATCTTCGTACCGGTCAAACTCATAATCGTATTCTAACCACTCAATTATTTTTCGTAAATTTGCTTTTCTGTAACTTATCCCAGCTACCATGAAATTTTCTTTATATATCATACATAACCTCTAGATTAAATTTTTAAACTCATTCACAACCATAGCTTCGTTTATGGTGGCTCTACATTAATGTATTTAGACAAACTTATTATACAATAATAATTGTAGTAAAAAACTATTTAAATCCAAAATTTATTTAAAGTTATCGACCTAGCAAACTGTGTCATTCAATACTTGATTTTTCCGTGGTTAATCATAGCTATTGTATATTAAAACATGCTTAGGATGGCAATGTCAGCATATAAGTAGGATATTTTTTTATTATCCTTAATTTCTCAGACTTTTGAAATGGTGGAAAACACTAGAGTACCAAGGTATAAACAAGATGACATCAAAACAGGCTATTCCCCCTTTCCCCTCCCCCTATTTTAAGCCCTTCCCGATTTATTGTACATTTTTATACGTGGTAGGATTTACATAACAAAATACTCGCTGAATAGCTTTATATCCACGTTTTAGACTTGTTAGGATTTAATAATAGATATCCCCACTTTAAAAATAATAATCCTTGAAACCGCTGGAGAGGGTCGTCTAAAGAAAAAATATTTCTCTTACACATAAGGGGATAAAAAATACCTCTCATTTAGAATTGACATTTTATAGAATTAATAATACAATATATTCAAAAATAAATTTGAATGAGGTAAAAATGATAAATACAATAATTACTGGAATAATTCTTTATACAGGAACTGCAGTTGATTTATTAATTATTCTAATGATATTTTTTGCTAAGCTAAAAAAGAAAGATGAAATTAGACAAATTTATTTAGGACAATTTCTTGGATCTGGATTTCTAATTTTTTTAAGCATGATTTTCGCATATCTTCTCCATTTTGTACCCAATAAAGAACTTTTAGGCTTATTAGGTTTAGTTCCAATTTTTTTGGGGCTAAAAGTACTTTTAGGTGGCGAAGAGGGTGGCGAGGAATTGGCAAATGAACGCCTAGAACAGCCTAAAAAGATCAATATCGTTTATACTTTAGCTATGATCACAGCAGTAAGTTGTGGAGCTGATAATATTGGGTTGTTTGTTCCTTATTTCATAACTTTAAATTTTCAAAAACTAATTGTAACCTTAATTACTTTCTTTGTTATGATTTTCTTGCTGGTTTATTCGGCACAAAAAATAGTTAACTTACCAAAAATCGGAGAATTCTTAGAAAAAAATAGTAGGTGGTTTATTTCAATAGTATATATTGTTTTAGGTATATTCATTCTAATTGAAAATAACTCCATTGAATTATTTAAAACCCTATTTTAAAAAAGGAAATCACTAATGACTAAAGAATTAATTTGCGAAAATATTGTAATCGAAGAAGAAAAAGTTAACAGAGTGTTAGATTATTTTGAAATGGATTCTTCTAAAAGGTATTTGAGAATACTTTCAAAAATAAGTGATGAAAAGAAAGTAAAAATAATACTATCACTAATAAAAGAAGAAAAACTTTGTGTTTGTGATGTAGCCTTTCTTCTAAATATTAGTATAGCTTCAGCGTCACATCATTTACGAAAGTTATATAAACAAGATGTTTTAGATTTTTCCAAAGACGGTAAAATGGTTTACTATTTTATAAAAGATGATGAAATAAAAGATTTTTTCTCATAAGAATGAATTGAATTTTTTTGAAAAAATAAGCACCCCTAAAGGTGCTTTTTTTCTTGCCCGTTGAACTCATAATTTTGTGGTTTTTATTAGTATTTTTGATTGGTTTTTATTTCCCCTTAACTGTAAAGTAAATTATCAAAATCATTGATATAACAGTGTTAATTAGTGTAAACTTGACACAATTTTAAACCTTAAATAATTCAATAATAAAAGTTTTAGAATACCTTTAGGTAAAGTTCTTGCCAAAACTTTTAAAAGATTGACTTAACAATTTCGATTAGCAGTTTAATTATTTCTAGTAGAGCCAATACTATTGATAATTTTACTAATTTATCTTGTTAAGTCTTTTTATATATTTTTAAAACAAGTATCAGATGCTTGTTTTATTCTATTCCAGCAGTATTAAATGTTGCTAGATATCTATATAGATATCTATGGGTTTCATCATCTGCGGCCTCTCTTTTTTCAGAGTATCGACTATCAGCCCATGAAGTTTTTCCTTTTGTCTCAATGAACAATTTTCCACCTTCGACAGTATAAATTTGTGTACTACTATTGTTTCTGTCACTATAGTAAGTTATATATCTGTATCCTTCATTTTGATCTAGTATTCTTTGCCGAACATCTGCAGTCAGTCTCATAATCTCTACTCCTAATTTTTTCTCATTTTTCTCATCGCTTTACCGGCCTCAAAAGATCCATTTCTTAGTCCATCTGAAGCTACCGTTTTTAGCGTAGCTTTTAATTCTGAATTTTCTTTTCTTAATGAATTGTTTTGAATTACAGACTATTTTGCAAGTCTCTCGAGTTTTGAAAAGTCAAGATTTGAATTATTTACTACTTTTTTTGGACTTGTTTTCGTGATAGTATCTGTTACGCTATCAAAAATTTTAGACCAACCCATAAAAGTCTCCTTTGTTTAAATTTATTGTACTATTATACTATTTTTTTCAAAAATAAGATACCGCATTCATAGTTTTAAGAATAATCTTAATGAAAATATTATTGGAGAAAAAGTTATGTTTTTTTAGATTCGCTTTTTTGAATATGAAGAAGATACTTTGTAATTTGATTTAGAGGATAAACTTCCAGGAAGAACATGTGTGTATCGTGAGTAATCACTTAAAGCTGGGGAATATGTTATGGAATGTGAGGATGACAATAATGATTTATCTTTTACAATTTGCCATCACTGTGTCTATTACAATTATTAATTAACTTTCTCATTGAATAAATGTTTCAATTTTCATATTTGTTATTTAAGAATCATTATCAGTTTTTGATAGCTTATAACTAATTGAAATCTCCTAAAAAAATGACAAATAAGCACCACTTAAGGTGCCATTTCTTGCCTGCTGAACTCATTTTTTATTGCCTTTTTATATAGTTTTGATTTTGTTTTATTTTCATCTAACTGTAAACCAAATCATCATAAACACTTATATATCAATGAAGTTTACTGTAAATTTACACTGTTTAAATGCTAGGTTTAATTCTACAATCTTTTGCATCTTCCATTTTCCTCGCATTCTTATGGTCTATTATAACATAAAGCAAAAGGGCAATCTCCTCTCAGATTGCCACTTTTTTATAAGTTCTTTTTCAGTTCATAGAGGGCAGTCATAGCCTCTATTGGGGTCATATTGATAACATCCATGGCTTTCAATTGCTCAATGACTTGGTTCTCCTCAGCATCTGGGGCAAAGAGTTCCAATTGTTGATTCTTGTCGGTCTGTGCTTGTTGGGATTCCTCTGCATTGGCAACTAGTGTCAACTGAGTCGATTGGTTCTCTAATTTTTGGAGAATGGCATCCGCACGTTGTAAGAGTTCTTTTGGCAGCCCAGCAATTTTGGCCACGTGGATGCCGTAGGATTTATCCGCCGGTCCTTGGGCAATCTTATGAAGGAAAGTCACTTCGCCATTTTCTTCCAAGGTTGCGACATGGACATTTGTCAGGCTTTTTAGGCGGCTTGACAGGTCTGTCAACTCATGATAATGGGTGGCAAACATTGTTTTTGCTCCCACGTGGTCATGGATAAACTCAATAATTGATTGAGCTAGCGCCATGCCATCATAAGTAGCTGTTCCTCTTCCTAATTCGTCAAATAGAATTAAAGACCGTGGGCTTGCGCCTTTGATTGCTTGGTTGGCCTCCATCATTTCGACCATGAATGTCGATTGTCCAGAAATCAGGTCATCTGCTGCGCCAATTCTTGTAAAGATAGCATCAAAAATGGGAATTTCTGCAAGGTCTGCTGCCACATAAGAACCAAGTTGGGCCATAATACTGGTTAAAGCTAACTGCCTCATATAAGTTGATTTACCACTCATATTAGGTCCTGTAATGAGCTGGATATTCGTTTCTTGACTAAATTGAATGGTGTTGGGAATATATTCTTTGACGCTCATCACTTTTTCAACCACTGCATGGCGACCATTAATGATATTAATTTCTTGATGGTCGGTGAAACTTGGTCTGATGTAATGGTTTTTCTCAGCCACAACTGCTAAACTTTGGAGGACATCGACGGCAGCAATTGATTTGGCAAGTTGTTGAAGGCGATCAATATAATTTTCCACTCGTGAGCGCAATTGCATAAAGATATCATACTCAAGAGTTGAGGATTCTTCTCTAGCTTCCAACATTTGTCCTTCAATTTTAGCTAATTCCATGGTTCCATAACGCTCAGAATTTTTTAAGGTTGCTTTCCTAAAGAAATGGTCCGGAACAAGGGATAAATTAGAGTTTGTGACATGGAAATAGTAACCATCTTTTTTATTGTAATCAATTTTAAGATTGTTAATACCACTTGCTTGGCGCTCTTTCATTTCAATATCTGCTATCCAGCCCGTGCCTTCTTTCATGACCTTCCGATAATGATCCAATTGTTTGTCAAAACCAGTTTTGATGATATTACCTTCACTAATTGTTGCAGGCGCATCTGGATCAATAGCTGATTGAATTAGGTGTTCTAACTCAGGGATTGGGTCGATACCAGCAATGAGTCCCTCTAAGTGAGGACTATCCATACTTTCCAAAATGGCTTTAATTGTTGGCACTTGAGCTAAGGTATGTCCTAGTTGAAATAAGTCTTTGGGATTAACCTTACCGAAAGATACACGACTTGAAAGTCTTTCAATGTCATAGACACCTTTTAAGCTATCACTTAAATCAGAACGCTCAATGAAATTATCAAGTAAGACTTGAATAATTTCTTGGCGCTGGATTACAGCTTCTTTACTAATTAGAGGACGGTCAATCCAAGCACGCAGAAGTCGCATCCCCATTGCTGTCTTGGTTTGATCTAATAACCAGTATAGACTGCCATGTTTTTTCCCGGTTCGAGCATTTTCTAGTAGATCTAAGCTTGATTTAGTAGCATAAGACATTTGTAAGTAATCGTTTATCTCATAGTGAACGACTTTTTGAAGGTGAATTAGGTCGCGCATTTGCGTATGGTGCACATAAGCTAATAACTTACTTGCGACCATTTTCTCAATGATTGACAAATTATTATCTAAAAGTTTACTGTCATCAATTTCTTCCTTTTCATAAGATAGTAATAGATTATATTGTTTTACTAAAATTTCTTCTTCTTGGCCACTTAAGTCATATCCAACAAGAACTTCTTTAGCTTTCAAATTTAAGATTTCACTGCAAATACTTGCGAAATCCTCCAGAGCTGTCACAAAGAATTCACCAGTAGCTAGGTCCATATAAGCCAAACCATAATTGCTACCATTATAATCAATCGCAACTAAGAAATTATTTGAACTGGTTGGTTTAGCTGAATCGACAACAGTTCCGGGAGTAATCACTTGAACCACTTCACGTTTAACAACGCCGACAGCTTTTTTAGGATCTTCCATTTGTTCAGCAATGGCTACTTTATAACCTTGCTCAATTAAAACATCAATATATTGTTGTGCTGAATGGTGGGGCACCCCCGCCATGGGTATTGGGTTTTCAGCATTCTTGTTGCGACTGGTTAAACCAATTTCTAATATTTGAGCTGCTTTAACAGCATCGTCATAAAATAATTCGTAAAAGTCACCCATCCTAAAAAGCAAAAAAGCATCTGGATAATTTACTTTTATGTCCAGATACTGTTGCATTCCAGGAGAAACTTTAGGCTCTGTCATCCTTTATCTCCTTATTAATTTTCTCTTCAATGGTTTTAGTTACATATTGAATTAAATCACTGGCATCTTGCATTTTTTGTCTATAATCATTAATTAATGGCTGATCTTCTAAACTGTCTTGCAATTTCCTTGCCTCTATGTTTGATTGTTTAGCAGCGTTTGTTTTTTCAAACTTTTCAAACAAGAGAGCATTCTGTTGATTTAGTTTCATTAAATAAGCATCGTTCTTATATTTTTCTAAAAACTGATTATTTTGACTAATAGCTTTAAAATCCTTGATACTGCTATGATTTTCAACGGCTTCGATCAATTGCTTTAAAGATTCTTGATAATGTATCATAAGCTGGCAGCCAGATCTTTTTCATACCTTTGGGCAATTTCTTCATTACGACAGATTATTAATAGCGTATCTGCGCCAGCAATTGTCCCCAAAACATCTGCTATATTATCACTATCTACTAGATTAGCCAAGACATCTGCCTCTCCTAAACTAGTATGTAAGACCAACATAAATCCTGCTCGGTCGACACTTTGAATATAGTAACGGACATCAGGGCTAAAAGGTGTCGCCATAGGTTCTGATAGACTATAATATAATTTCCCCTTTTCATCACGCAACTTGAGAAGTCCAATCTCTCTTAAATCTCTAGACAGTGTTGCTTGAGTAACATTAATTCCATCATTCTGAAGGAAAGTTTTAATGTCTTCTTGGGTTCCAATATGCTGAGCTTGAATAATCTGCTTTATATGATTTTGACGCTCAATTTTATTCATAAGATTCCACCCCAATTGTATAATTATCCTCTAGATTATATCAAATTTCTTACTTTATTTCATCCAAATCCATCACAATTTTAGAATTTATGAATAAAATTTATAGATATAAGTCCCTTTTTTATCTCTTTTTTTAAAAATATTTATTTTTTGAACTAATTTATTAACTTTTTTAAAATTGACTGTTTTACCTTTTAGATTTATGGTATAATTTCTCAATCGAACTCTCGTTTATTTTGTTAAAATGTGATAAAATGAAATGACAAACTATTTTAGGAGAAAACAAATGGATACTAAAACACTCGTTGCAAATGAAATTGCAAAAGTTGTTCCTGAGTTGGAACAAGATACCATTATCAATTTAATTGAAACACCAAAAAATTCTGAAATGGGTGACTTAGCCTTCCCAGCTTTCAGCTTGGCAAAAGTCCTTCGTAAAGCCCCACAAATGATTGCTAGTGACCTTGCTGAAAAAATTAATGCTGACCAATTTGAAAAAGTTGTTGCTATTGGTCCTTACATTAACTTTTTCCTTAACAAATCACTTATCTCTCAAGATGTAATGAAAGACGTTATTACTGAAAAAGCTGATTTTGGTCAACAACATATTGGTGATGGTCAAAACATTACCTTAGATATGTCTAGTCCTAACATCGCAAAACCATTCTCAGTTGGTCACCTTCGCTCAACAGTTATTGGTGATTCTATTGCTAGTCTTTACTCTAAACTAGGCTATAATTTATTCCGTATTAACCATTTAGGTGACTGGGGTAAACAGTTTGGGATGTTGATTGTTGCTTACAAACTTTGGGGCGATCCAAAGGCTGTTGAAGCTGACCCAATTGCTGAACTTTTGAAATTATACGTCCGTATTAATGCCGAAGCGGAAGAAAAACCTGAACTTGATGAAGAAGCTCGTCAATGGTTTAAAAAATTGGAAGATGGCGACAAAGAAGCTTGGGATTTATGGCAATGGTTCCGTGATGAAAGTCTTGTTGAATTTAACCGTATCTACGAAAAACTAAATATTACTTTTGACCATTACCATGGGGAAGCCTTCTATAATGATAAGATGGATGAAGGTCTTCAAATTCTTGAAGATAAAAACCTTCTTCATGACTCTAAAGGTGCTAAAATTGTTGACCTTGAAAAATACAACCTTCCACCAGCACTTATCAAAAAATCTGATGGTGCTACCCTTTATATCACGCGTGATATGGCCACAGCAATGTACCGTAAACGTACATTTGACTTTGTTAAAAATATTTACGTTGTTGGTCAAGAGCAATCACATCACTTCAAACAACTAAAAGCAGTTCTTAAAGAAATGGGATTTGACTGGTCAGACGATATGGTTCACGTTTCATTTGGTCTAGTTACTAAGAATAAGAAAAAACTATCAACTCGTAAAGGTAATATCATCTTACTTGAACCAACTTTAGACGAAGCCGTTTCTCGTGCCCTTACGCAAATTGAAGCAAAAAATCCTGATTTAGAAAACAAAGAAGAAGTTGCTAAACAAGTTGGTATTGGTGCCATCAAGTTCTATGACTTGAAAACAGACCGTGACAATGGTTATGACTTCGACTTAGAAGCAATGGTTTCATTTGAAGGTGAAACTGGTCCTTATGTTCAATATGCTTATGCTCGTATTCAGTCAATTTTACGCAAAGCTAATTTCACTCCAGATGCTAGTGCTAACTATTCATTAAACGACACTGAAAGCTGGGAAATTATCAAGTTGATTCAAGCCTTCAGCAAAACTATCCAACGTGCGGCTGAAAAATATGACCCATCAACCATTGCTAAGTATGCAATCCAATTGGCTCAAGCCTTTAATAAATACTATGCACACACACATATCCTTGATGAAAGTGACGAGCGTGACAGCAGATTAGCATTATGCTACTCAACTGGTATAGTCCTTAAAGAAGCCCTTCGTCTACTTGGCGTTGAAGCTCCTGAAAAAATGTAAATATATAAAAAAACAGTTCCTTGGGCACTGTTTTTTTATACTGGTTTATCATAATTTTTGCGACGTATTTTAAAATCCGAACTAATTACTTCGTCAACATCAACAATTGAGATAAAGGCATCTGGATCAAGATCAGCCAAGATTCGTTTGACTTCACGGACCTCATTAGGACTTAAAGTGATGTACATAACATTGTACTCATTACCAGAATAAGCTCCCTCACCTCTCAAGTAGGTAACCCCACGATTGATTTCAGTTAAAATCTGTGCAGCTGCAGCTTTTGAATGCTTAGTAATGATAATCATACCACGAATTGTGTAACCACCATTTTGAACAACTGTAATGACTTGACTAAAAACAAAGGAAGCTACTAAGGTGTAAAGCATATGTTTGAGGTCAATATAGGATAAAGAGGCAATTAGAACTAAAGCATCTATAAAAAGCAACGTTTGTCCTAACTTAATGCCCAATTTTTCTTCAGCAATTCGACCAATGATATCTGTTCCACCAGTAGTTGCACCATATCGAAAAACAATTCCACTACCAAGACCGGCGCATAACCCCCCAACAACTGCCACTAACATCATATCGTGTTCCAGTCCCATGGCAATAGGAACCTTCTGCCAAAGCCAGATAAAAATTGACATTGTTACAGTGCCATAGATTGTAAGGAATAGCGACCGCTTACCAAAAATTTTCGCTCCCAAGATAAATAAAGGAATGTTTAGAATCAGAGAAGAATAGGCTGGGTTAATCCCTATCATTGCATGGAGTATTAAAGTAATTCCAGCTACACCACCTTCTGCCAATTTGTTTGCCATATTAAAATTTACAAAACCAAAAGCATATATTGCTACCCCAAGAGTAATGAGGACTAATTCTTTTAGCCTATTTAAACGTTCTATATTGTTCATCATTTCACCTCATTCTTTCACAAAAAACTAGCCGCTTCATGTAGAAGCAAACTAGCTATTTTTTCTTTTTCCGATTTTTCGGTTTATTAATAAAGAAATCAGGACTATTAATTTCATCCATATCAAATATTGAGATAAAGGCTCTCGGATCAATTTCATTAGCCATTGCTTTCAACTCGCGAACATCCGTTCGACTTAGAGCGGCATAAATGACTTTCTTTTCTCTTGCTGAATAGGCTCCTTCACCATTCAAATAGGTTACTCCTCGCCCTAATTCCTCCATGATAAATGTTGCAATATCAGAATAATTTTCTGAAACAATAATTGTTCCTCGAACAGAATAACCACCATTTTGCACCAAGTGAGCAATTCGACCATACATAAAACTTGCTATTAAAGCATACATCATATCAGGCAGTGAAATATAAGTTAGGGAAACAATCATTACAAAAACATCAATCCCTAATAGTGCTTGGTTTAATTGTAAACCAAATCTATTTTCAATCATTTTTGCAATAATATCAGCTCCACCAATTGTTCCACCAGTTCGAAAAACGATGCCCCCGCCAATACCACTAATGATACCAGCCATTAACGACACTACCAGACTATCATGGTCTAAATCGATGATAAATGGAATTTGTTGGAAAACCCAAACAAATAAATACATGGCAACAATTCCTGTGACAGTGTAAACTGTTGATCGCTTACCAAAATATTTTACTCCAAGAAAAACTAAGGGCAGATTAATCAAATAACCTGTGATTGTTGGATTAATATTAAAGAGTGCTTTGGCAACTAATGTTAAACCTGCTAAGCCATTTGCGGCAATCCTGTTTGCCATATAGAAATAAACAAACGCAAAAGCATATATACCTGCTCCTAAAATAATGAAGAAGAAGTTTTTAATTTGTAGTTTATTATCTATGGGCATAATCCCTCCTGATTTTTCTAATCATCCTCAACGAATCGACCAATGATTCGAACATTTTCTGCAACTGATATAAAAGCTTTCGAATCGGCCTTGGCCATAATCCATTTAAAATCATTGTATTCTTCCTGGGTTAAAATGGTAATCAGGACAGACTTATGTACATGTTTATAGGTTCCTTCCGCATCATTAATACAGGTTACCCCACGATGCAGTTTTTTATGGATTGCTGCAATAACACGATCTGGATGCTCCGTTACAATCATGGCTTGCATTTTCTTCTGTTTCGTATACAGAGCATCTGTCACACGACTAGATACAAAAATAGAAACCATTGAGTAAAGAGCATATTGCCAACCAAACAGAAGTCCAGCAATCGTCAAAATAACCCCGTTAATAATTAATGCAATAACTCCAACATCTTTACCAGTGGATTTTCTTAAGGTTAAACTAATTATGTCAGTCCCACCACTAGAAATTCTTGAGCGTAATGAGTAGCCTATGCCGAGACCCATAAACAGACCACCAAAGATAGCATTAATCAAGGGGTCAGTCGTTAAGGTAATCTGAGGCATCAATTGGATAAAGAGAGAGCTCATTGAAACCGTTATGAAGGTAAAGACTGTAAATTTATGCCCAATTTTATACCAAGCTAATAACATCAAAGGCATATTAATAAGGTAGTAGGCCACTGAGATAGGGAAAACAAAGCCAAAAAAGCGATCTGATAGGGCAGATATAATCTGTGCTAAACCAGTTGCTCCACTGGCATATACATGCCCTGGCTGATAAAAAATATTAACAGCTATACTTGATAATATCCCATATAAGAGTGAAGCAGATATTTTCTCTCCATACTTGTCTCTGGAAATACTTCTCAACGTGTTTAGTAAACCGACACGTTTGGCACCTCTACCGATGACATACTTCACTCGTTTTTTATAGGGACTTTTCTTATAATCAGGTTTTTTATAAGCAGGTTTTTTAATCATGATCTTGTATTTGTAGACTCAATTCCTCTAATTGTTTTACTGAAACTGTACTTGGAGCTTGTGTCATTGGATCTGACGCTTTATTATTTTTAGGAAAGGCAATAACTTCACGAATATTATCTTTACCTGCTAGCAACATGACAAAACGGTCGAGTCCAATTGCTAATCCACCATGTGGCGGGAAACCATAATCCATTGCTTCTAACAGGAAACCAAATTGTTCTTTGGCGTCTTCTTCTGTAAAGCCTAAGGCTTTGAACATGTTAGCTTGCATATCTTTTTGATTAATCCGAAGGCTACCGCCTCCTAATTCATAACCATTAAGAACGATATCGTAAGCAACGGCACGAACTTTGGCAAGGTCGCCATTTAAGTATTCTACTGTCTCTTCAGTTGGTAAGGTGAATGGGTGATGTGCTGACATATAGCGATTTTCTTCTTCAGACCATTCAAACATTGGCCAATCAATAACCCATAGGAAATTGAACTTATCAGCGTCAACTAAGTTTTGCTCCTTAGCAATGCGTGTTCTTAAGGCGCCTAAAGTATTGTTAGCAACTTCTAAACTATCTGCTACAAAGAGAATTAAATCTCCCTCACCAGCATCTAAGTGACTTGTTAATTGATCAGTAATTGGCACTAAAAATTTAGAAACGGGACCAGTTAATTGCCCATCAACAACTTTGGCCCATGCTAAACCTTTGGCACCAAATTGTTTAGCATACTCTGTCATTTTATCAATGTCTTTACGTGAGTAGCTATCTGCTTTACCTTTGACAACAATACCTTTTACTGTTTCTGCTTGAGAGAAGACTTTAAAGTCAACTTCCTTAACAACTTCAGTAAGATCTTGTAATAGCATCTCGAAGCGCGTATCTGGCTTATCAGATCCATATCGGTTCATTGCTGTATCATAAGCCATACGTGGGAAAGGAAGTGTCACTTCAATTCCTTTCGTTTCTTTCATAACTTTAGCAATCATGCCTTCAACAATCTCTTGAATCTCATATTCATCAAGGAATGATGTTTCTAAGTCAACTTGGGTAAATTCTGGTTGACGGTCACCACGAAGGTCTTCGTCACGGAAACATTTAACAATTTGATAATAGCGGTCAAAACCTGAATTCATCAACAATTGTTTTGTGATCTGTGGACTTTGTGGTAAGGCATAAAAATGTCCTTGACTGACACGACTTGGTACCAAATAGTCACGCGCGCCCTCAGGTGTTGATTTAGTTAACATTGGTGTTTCCACATCAATGAATTCTAAGTCATCAAGATAATTACGAATTGAATGTGTTACTTTAGCACGTAATTTAAAGTTTTCTAACATCTCTGGACGACGCAAATCAAGGTAACGGTAACGTAACCGTGTTTCATCACTAACTTCTACTTGATCTTTAATTTCAAATGGCGTCGTTTTAGAAGTATTCAAAATTGTTAAGCTTGTTACTTTAAGTTCAACTTGACCAGTTGCTAAGTTGTCATTGGCTTGTTGACGAGCCTCAACTTGACCAGTTACCTCAATCACATATTCACTACGTAAGCCTTCAGCCATTGCCATGAGCTCACTTGATACTTCTTCTGGATTAATAACAAGCTGCATGATCCCTTCACGATCTCGTAAGTCGATAAAAATAAGACCACCTAAGTCTCGACGACGACTTACCCACCCTTTTAGGGTGATTTCTTGTCCGATATGTTCAGATCGGACACGTCCTGCATACATGCTTCGTTTCATTCTATTACTCCAATACTTTTTTAGTCCCTACCATTATAACAAAAAGGCCATAAAAACCCCACCTTTTGTGAGGACTTTCTGAAAATCGCTGAGAAATTTTGGGTCAAAATTTCAAAGATAGGAAAAGACGTGAAAGTTTCCACGTCCTATTCTTTTAGTTTAATTTTGCTAGCACAGCTGCAAAGTCATTTGTTAGTTCTTCAAAAGTCACTTCTAACTCTTGGCGCGTTTGATTATTTTTGATGGTTACCTTACCTGCTTCAACTTCACTTTCACCTAAAGTGATAATGGCTTTAGCTTTAAAGACATCCGCAGACTTAAATTGCGCTTTAATCTTACGACCAAGATAATCACGTTCTGCTTTGAATCCTTGACGGCGGATGGCTTGAACAAGCTCTAAAGCTTTGCTATTTGCTCCATCCCCAAGAACGGCCATATATAAATCAAGATTTTCTTCAATTGGAAGCTCAATCCCTAATTTTTCGATAATCATCAAGAGACGCTCTAAACCTAGACCAAAGCCAAATGCAGCAGTTTCTGGCCCATCAAAGTAAGTGACTAAGCCGTCATAGCGACCCCCACCACAAACGGTTAATTCAGAATCTTCAATTTCGGTAATGACTTCAAAAATCGTGTGATTATAGTAGTCCAAACCACGAACCATGTTGGTGTCAATTGTGTAGGAAATTCCTAACATATCTAACATGTCGCGTACCCCATCAAAGTGAGCTTGACTTTCTTCATCCAAGAATTCCAAGATTGATGGTGCATTTTTTACAGCCTCGATATCTTCTTTTTCTTTAGAGTCTAAGACACGTAATGGATTTTCTTCTAAACGACGTTGGCTATCTTTTGATAACTTATCTTTTTGTGGTGTTAAGAAGTCGATTAGGGCTTGGCGATAAGCTGCGCGACTTGATGGATTTCCAAGACTATTGATTGACAGTTTCAAATTCCCAATTCCAAGTGCATTAAATAAATCATAAGCCATAGCAATTGTTTCAACATCTATAGCGGGATTGGCTGAACCAAAGCACTCTACCCCAATCTGATGGAATTGACGAAGGCGACCTGCTTGTGGACGTTCATAACGAAACATTGGCTCGATATAGTACATTTTTAGTGGTTTTTGCACTTCTGGAGCAAAGAGTTTATTTTCCACATATGAACGCACAACAGGAGCTGTTCCTTCTGGACGTAACGTAATGTGACGGCCACCTTTGTCATTAAAGTCATACATTTCTTTGGAAACAATATCTGTTGTATTACCGACTGAGCGGCTGATTACTTCATAGTGTTCAAACATTGGTGTTCTAATTTCACCATAATTGTACTTTTTAAATGTTTCACGTGCAACATGTTCAACATACTGCCATTTGGCAGCTTCAGCAGGAAGAATGTCCTGAGTTCCCTTTGGTTTTTGTAATTTCATTTGATAAGATACTTGGAGTCCTTTGGTTTTCATCAGTTATTGGTTAATAAATTTTTGATATAAAATAGCTAGGACTCTATCCTTTCTTTAACATTTAATCATAACTATTTTACCACAAAAAAGATTGACTAGCATTTATCACAGCTAGTAAATTACGCTTTCATCAACTGAATTCTTGCTTTTTGTTTTATGTAGAAAATAACTTTTGAAAAAAGTGTCAAGTAACTTTACTTTACAAAAAAGATATGATATCATGTTAAAGTTGATGAAAATCACGTAAACTAAAAATGAATCAGGGTTGCTAGTAACTCAAAATTCTCATGAACCTTTTTGATTCAGAGGATTTAAATCGCTACTACAATAAACCCTACATAATTTAATCGGAGGATAGAAAAAATGGCAGTTCCTGCACGTCACACGTCTAAAGCTAAAAAGAACAAACGTCGTACACACTACAAATTGACAGCTCCATCTGTACAATTCGACGAAACTACTGGAGATTACTCACGTTCTCACCGTGTATCACTTAAAGGATACTACAAAGGACGTAAAATCGCTAAAGCTAACGAAGCTAAATAATAGAAGGGAGATACCATGCGCGTAAATATTACACTTGAACACAAAGAATCTGGTGAACGCTTGTACCTTACTTCAAAAAACAAACGTAACACTCCAGACCGTCTTCAATTGAAAAAATATTCACCAAAATTACGTAAACACGTAACTTTCACTGAAGTTAAATAAGGATTCATTACACGTCATTAGACGTCACAAATCTTGATTTTATGAGGTTTTTGAATTTTTGATATTCATTCCATTGGAATATAAATCAATTGAATCTCTACATTTTTCTCTACATTTTGGTAAGAAAAAAATGACGGATAATCGAAATCCACTAGCATAAGCTAGTGGATTTTTTTATTAAAGTATTTTTCTTCCATGTTAAAAATTTTGATATTAAGATTTTCAATAATACGAAAGAGGGGCCCTACCATACAACTTTGATTACTCTTACTTATCATCTTATAATGAAAAAATTAGTTATAAATTCCTTCATAATCTCTTAGTACAATGATTCTAACTCATTTATATCATCTGCTCTATCGCTTTTTATAGCTGATAAGGCAGATAAACACATTCAAAAATTCAATTTGTAATTTCATTTGATGGGAAACCATTTCCGAAAAGAAGCTTTTGTTACTATTTGAAAAAATATACTGATAGAGCAATTGTACATTATATACAACCTAAGGGATTAAGGCATTCCCATGCCTCACTATTGATAAACGAGTGGAATGTAACCCCAACTGCAATTCAAAAACGGTTAGGACATTCTAATGTAGAGACAACACTAAATATCTATAGTCACTTATATCCAAATTATGATAAGGACATAACTGATAAACTCAACAAACTAATTTGATATGTTTTCCAATAGTGATGTAATTAATAATTGACCATGATATCCTCCATCATCGCCAATACCTTCAACTAATTTATAATTTTTTTTAAATATATCAAATATGTTTGTCATTTCATATATAGAGTGCTTGTTGAAATTTATTAAATTATATATCCCAGATACCAGAATAATTTATTTCGTCTCTATTTTTCACAAAATCAATAAAGTCAAATTTTTCATTTTTAGTTTCAGGAATAGATAAAAATTTTCCAAAAATTGATTTTACAATTTCTAATTTAGTATGTACTTGAAATCCTTTTAATTTTTTGGGATTACCATCTATCATGAAAAACTTTTTATAACTTTCATCATACTTGCCTAAAAATGTATTACATTTTATACATAAGGTTCGAGATGATCTTCCTTCTGGATATAAATCAGTAGCTAAGTGAATATCAAATATCTCACTTAGCACATCATCTTTTTTTTTCACCTTGATTAACTCTTAATTGAATTATCTTGTTGATTTCAGGAGATCTGATAAAATCTATAGATTTTATCAGATCGAAATTCACAATATCAAAATTTCCAACACTCTTTGCAGGGTAGTGTTCTTTACTCATTTTAGAATATTTAAAATATGACTGACATAATACACATCTATATTTTTTTTATTTTTACTCATTCTTTTTACTCCATATTTCCGTCAATATAATATCATCACTATTTGGGCTACTTTTTTTATCTTTATCAATTTTTACAAAAATTGGAACATTAATAGCAGTTCCTGTAATAACACTTTCGCCTTTTCCCAAACTAGGAATCATTTCAAAAGAACTTCGATCTAAAGTTGGCATTGTATTAACTAGCATTCGCAAGTCATTTTCATTTACTAGTCTATGCACAAAAAAGTTATGAATTTGAGATAGTATTGTAGGTGAAATATCAGCAGGTCTCTGACTAGAGAGAGTTAAATAAAATCCGAATTTTCTTCCCTCTTTTACAATTTCTTCAAATACAGACATTCTATAATCTTTCCAGTTATCACCTAATGATTGTTGTTGAGAATTTAGAATATTATGTGCTTCATCAATAATTAAATGCTTTGTTTGAAGAACCTCACCACTTGCAACTAAATTTTTCTGACTATCATATATCATCTTTGAAAGAAGCATTGGAACAAGTCTAGTAATTTCCTGATTTGCATGAACTAAATTCACAATATTTATACTAGTAAAAGCTTCTTCTACTGGGCTATCTATTATATCCACAACTTTTTTCAAGCTATTCAAAGCAGTATCAATTCTATGGAATAATGGATTTATATGCTCAATATTTGTAGATTTCCATGCTGATTGATGTACTTTTTGAAAATCCAGATGGAATTTCAATTTATCAATTGGTGTAAGAGAATTAAAAATTCTTTCTAATTGCAATTCAATTTCGGGAATTTGCAATGAATCTATTGCAGATTTACTTATTTCTACATTTGGATTTATATATTCTGCTTTTCCTGTGACTGAATCAAAATATTTATATGAATTGTTGGTACCTGAAAGATAATCTACTTTTTGAGAGAGAGTATCTAGTACATCGGAAGATTCCGGAATATATTTTTTTGCTACTGTTATCCAATTATCTTTTGCATCTTGACTGGCAGCATCGCCAGTAGTAAGGATTTTTTTTAATGTTCCAGTAACAAAGTGAGAAATTGTACTTCCTGTAAAACGGTGACTATCCCATATTTGAAGTGCTTTTCGCAAAAATGGTACTTGGGTTGCTGAGCTAGCTCCAAATAAAATTGACAAGATATCTGGGTCAAATAAGTATTTTTCGGTAATTGGGATTTTTTCTCCACTATTTGTTCTTGTATCAATGTTATATATATTTTTTTCTAGTTTAGAACTAACTCCAAAACTATTATTTTGAGTATATTCTCCGTTAAAATCTATTATAAAAAATTTAGATCTTAGAAAAATCCCTTCATGATATGATGATCTAAATAGCTCCTGATATAGTTTGTGCAAAGTGTTTGATTTGCCACTTCCTGTATTACCAAATACACCAATATGCGAAGCAAAAATACTGTTAATAGGTAATAAAATATGCTGTTTTTCTAATAATGATTCTCCGATTTTTATAGTGGGTTCAGAACTTTTGGATCCGTAAATTAGATTCAAATCTTGGATTGAGGTTAATGAGACTTCATTACCAACCATTGGTACATATTTACCGGTTACAAAAAACTTGTTATTTTCGATAATACCTTTTGTTTTTAATACAATAATTCTATTTATACTATTTTTTGAGAATCTATTATCAAATTCAGTGCTTTGAATTGAATTTTGTTGATCAATTATTTTTTCTTTAGAAACAGAAGCAATTATTTTAATATCATTCTGGTTAATTGTTAAGTAAGCACCTATTTGCGGTCCAGTCAAAACATCACCGAACCAAATATATTCAGTATCATTGGTTAAACTATACATTCCAACTTGTGATAAAGTTCCGTCCACACCTACTATAACACCAAGTTTTTTATTTGGACTAGGACTCATTATTTTCCTCCTCTTCATATTTACCAGATATAAAATCAGTTAGACGATTTAAGGTTATAGGAATGTCACCACTGTCTTTTGGAGTAATAATTTTTAAATTTGTTCGTACATCAGTTAGAGATATATTCTTTAATAATTTCTTTTTATCGTCATTAGAATATGCAAATATATAAATTAAAAGTTCGGAGTTTTGAAGTGCTCTTCTTACCATTTTTGCTATATGCTTGTCTTGAAAAGAAAAGCCAATAACTATTAATACAGATTGTGGCTTGTCTAATTCAATCTGAAAACTTCTTAAAATTTCGTGAAAATGATTATTTAAAAATGTGTTTTTTTCTTCTTTACTGTCTGGTTGGACAACTATCATATTTTCACTTAGATTCACATTAGGATGGACTATAATATTTTCTTTGTACTTGGTCCAATTTACAGAACCATGTGGTTTTAAAAGAGAAATAGATGGGATTTCATCTATATAGTTATCATTTATACCTTTATAAGAAACTACTCTATTATAATTTGAGCTATTAAGTATTCTGTTAAAATAACCAGATGCTCCATCATTAAATATAACTCTTGAATTCTGCATGATATTATCCATGGATTTTTCAATAAATAAGTCGTAATTAGTAGTAAAAATATTAATATTCCTTGGTATTTGACGACTATTTGACATATTCATTAAATTAATCAAGCACTCGATAAAATCTTGGTAACTTTGGAGAGTATCCAAAATTTGATCACTATATTGGTCATTTAATAAGTTTAAACTAACATCAATTACTTTTTCTTTTAATTGTTCAAATGAGCTTTTATCATTTGTATCGCTAAAATTTCCCATAAGTGGAATAGCTGGAAAAGATGCTCCTGAACCAATTAAAAAGTTCAATTGTTTTGTTATTACCAGTTTCTTTAAAGTCACTATATTTTCGTTTAACATCTGATCTCATTTCTGTATTTTGTAATCGTTACCATATATTATATCAGAAGAATGGTAAATACTATTAAGAGATATAATTTTAGTAAAATTTGTTTTTGTAATGTTCAAAAACACCTGCAAATAAATCATATTTCCATGATTTATTGAAAAATATTATGATATAATGAAAACGATAACAAACATTGAATTGATTGGAGAAATATATGTCTTTTTGTACAAATTGTGGAAGTAAATTGAGTCCCAGTGCAAAATTTTGTTCAGATTGTGGAACAAAGATTGTTGAAAATAATTCAAGCGTGACACCTCCACTTCCTGAAACTAATCCTAAGTCTGTGAGAATACAGGAATATGTTGGAAAAATTTATAAATGCCCAAATTGTGGAGAAGTAATAGGAAATTCTACGATAAAATGTCCAGCTTGTGGTTATGATATTACAGGGAGAGTTGTTAATGAAACAGTAAGTGACTTTTCTGAAAAGATTATGGAATTGGAAAATTTGAGACAACAAGAAAAGAGGAATATTGGTTCCATGCTTGTTGGTGCATTTACTAATCCATACGATAGTAGGAGTAAGGCTACAAATCAAATTGTTTCGTTAATTACTAATTATCCAATTCCTAATAATATAGAAGAAATTTCGGAATTTATGTATTTATCAATTGGAAATATTGATGTAAATCTTTCAAAGAATACTTGGGTGAATAATTCACCTGGGCAACGGCAACAAGGGGGAGACTCTAGAAAAATAAGTGATGCATGGGTAGGGAAATTACAGCAAGTGTATGCTAAAGCTGAGCGAACCTTTCCAAATGATCCTTTGTTTAAACAAATGAGAGAGCTCTATGTATCAAAAATGCGTGAGCTAAAAATAAAAGTAAAATAAAGAAGGTTTAAAATGGGAATATTTAACAAAAAAAATGGTGGATTGATGGATCAGATTCGTTGTGACGAGACGTCTTATTTGATTTGGAAATGGTATCCAAAAGGTACAGTTCAAGGAAATAATAATAGAGAAAATGCTATTAGATGGGGTTCTTCATTACGAGTAAAAGAAGGTGAAGTGGCTGCATTCGTATATAATCAAAAAAATGAAAATTTCATAGATTATATTGAAGGTCCTTATGACGAAATAGTAAGAACCAAGAATTTTCCAGTTTTAGCAAGTATTGTAGGGTTGGCATATGATAACGGAACACCGTTTCAAGCAGAAGTATATTATATCAATCAAGCTAAAGTGATTCAAATTCCTTTTGGAATCCCCTTTTTTGATGTTTTTGATCCACGCTATATTGATTTTGGAGTTCCAACAGCTGTTCGTGGAATGTTAACTTTTAATATTACAAATTATAGAGAATTTATAAAACTTAATAGACTAGTCAATTTTGATTTAGATGATTTTCAAAATCAAATAAAAAGTGCTTTATCTAAATATGTCAAAGCAATAGTGACCAATATTCCTGAAGAAAAAAATATTCCAGTTATTCAAATTGAACGAAAAATATCAATGATAAGTGAATTAATTGAAGAGGAACTAAAGGTAAGACTCGAGAAAGATTTTGGTATAACAGTCAATGGTGTTGATGTAAATTCTATTGAGATTGACAAAACAAGTGAAGGTTATATACAACTATGTGAAATAACCAAAGGTATTACTGGGAATACAGTTAAAGCACAGTCCGAAATGAATATTAAGACTATTTTTGATAAACAAAGAATAAATATTGAAAATGAAGATGAAACTTTAAGGAACTTAAGAAATGAAGCGCAGTATGCCCAACACAAGCAAACTCAAACTTCAAATATGGGTGCTTTTCAACTTGAACAACAAGCAGCAGTTGGTATTGCCGGAGCGGAGGCTCTTGGTCAAATGGGCGCAAATGGTGGAACTGAAATTACAGGATCTGGAGGCATGAATCCTGTATCTCTAATGACTGGCATGGCAATGGGGGGAGCTCTTGGTCAAAATATGGCTGGAATGATGAACGGAATACTCACAGACCTAAATAGTTCTCAACCACCAATACCTCCGCTTAGTACCTATCATGTAGTTGTTAACGGTCAGTCACAAGGACCATATGATATAAATAGTTTGTCCCAAATGAGACAAAATGGTATGTTTAGTAAAGATAGTTTCGTTTGGAAACAAGGAATGAATGACTGGGTGAAAGCTGAATCAGTTCAAGAGCTTTCCAGACTATTTGGTAGTACTCCACCACCGGTACCAAATATTCCACCTGTAATTTAAAAAAACTACTCTCCAGTGAAGTGCACCCCAAAAGTTAGACAAAAAATCTAACGATTGGGGTGCACTTCAAACACTTCCAAGGGTTTTTCTTTTCCTTTTTATGATATAAGTATAATTTTACTAATTATCATAAATCAAACAATGCATTCTGCTAAGTCTATCATAGCCTGTTCAATCTTATGTTTTCCTTTTTGCATAACATGAAGGTAGATTTTTTCAATCTTTATACTATCTTCTGATTGACCTACAAATTCTTAAATAATATTCAAACTAATTCTTCACTGAAGTTAAATAATTAAAACAAAGAAAAGCCAATGAAATCTAATTCATTGGCTTTTCTTTGTTTTATCTTAATCTATTTTTACCCTTCTAAAACCTTTTCGAATAGAATAGTTTCTTTTACTACCATTTCAATTATTCTCTAGATTTTTTATTAATGACATTAATAATTTATCGATTGCCACACTTTAAGTGTTTGACTATATTCTTGATTGAAAGCTTGTCTATTTTTCTCAATAAAACGTTGAGCATTTGCCTCTTTAATACTCCCCTCAAAATGATCAAAATGAAGGGCATTATCTTTTCTAATTTCTGATTTTTTAAGTTTAGCCAAAAAATGAAAATCTTTAGGCAGTTCCAGCGTACTTCCGTCTTTATTATACTTATCATTTTTGTAGACATTGATGTATACGTAATCACCAGTGATATGTATATTAAAGGGAGCTTCTCCTTCTGTGGAAACATTGATTGTTCTATTTTTTAAACCTAATAGATAATCTATCTTGTTAGCCGTATAATGTAAGCCCCCCTTGTTTAATTTATAGATGTTATCACTTTGCTGCCAACTATTTAATTTTGTATTCTTAGGATATATCACCATAAACCAATAAAGATTATATAGGCAAAATAGTCCTACCAATATTAAAGTTAACTTTTTAATAAATCGATAATGTTTTAAAGCTCGTCGTTCAGTTTTAATGTTTTTCATAATTTGTGGATCCTCTCTTAGTAATTGATCTAAGGAGAGTTGGTAGAGATCAGCAAGATTAATCATTCTCTCGATATCTGGAAAGGTTCTACCAGTCTCCCAACTTGACACAGTTGTACGAGAGACATTTAATCTTTTAGCCACCTCCTCTTGGGTAAAGCCTTGTGTTTTTCGATATGTTTTTAATTTCTCACTAATAGTCATACTTTTCTCCTTACCGTCCATTCTATTGTGATTTCTAAATTATGCTAGCCACAATTTGTAACATTATGTAAATACGACAATTCATCACTTTATAATGTCCATCATATCATAATCTGAATGGACAATACTCGTGAAAAATAATATTACATGCTATAATTTATCAATATGATAAATTATAAAAAGAGGTATTCCAGTGAATAAATTTTGTCAAGAATGTGGGTATGAATTAATTGAAAAAGAGCTTGAACATGAAGGACTTGCGCCTTATTGTCTCAAGTGCGCTACTTTCCGTTTCCCCATGTATAATGTGGCAGTGAGCATCATTACTATCAACAAAGCCAATGGAAAAATTCTGCTGATACAACAGTATGATCGTCCTAAAAAAATTCTGGTTGCAGGCTATGTTAACCATGGTGAACGTGTTGAAGACACTGTTCTTCGTGAACTGAAAGAAGAAACCGGCTTAAGTGCTAGCTTAATTCAATTCAACCAGACTCATTTTTTTCAACCATCAAATACACTCATGTGCAACTTCACAGCTTTTGTTGAAGATGACACTGATTTCTCACCCAACCATGAAATTGATAACGCAAACTGGTACAGCCCTGAAGAGGCTAAGGTTAATATTTTTCCAAATAGCCTTGCTGAAAAGTTTTTGACCGCCTACCTTAATCAAAACATGTAAAAGAGACCAGAACTGGTCTCTTTTTTTGCTGTAAACTTGAGTTGATTCTATTCATCTTTGTGCTCTTTTTCTAAACTTAATTGATAGAGGCGGTAGCTAAGGTAGCTGACAAATAGTGCTGCGCATGCTATATAGAAAACAGAATCTTTAAGGGACTTAAGATATAGGACCAAAAGCAATGTCAGAAGATACTTAATCAATAAAGTTAGGCGCTTATCTTTGACTTGGTTGAGATTAAATAGGCCATAGCGGAGCAGAAGAACAGCTGGCGACAAGAGTAAAACTAATGCAAGCCTGACGGCTTGTTCCTTGCCAAACAAACTCTGTGTTATGGTCTTTTGTGTTTCTGTTTCTATATGAAGTTCCTTATATAGCAGATTTAAGGAAACCTGATCAGGGATGCTTTTGCTCAGTTCCCATTTCGAAATGGTTTGTCTGGTCACATAAATCTTATCCGCTAGGGCTTGTTGTGTCAGGCCTTTTTTTGACGGGATGTTTTAATTAATTCTGAAATTTCCATTCTTGCCCCAATAATTTATTTTTTTGTTTTTGCTAAATCATACGCTATAACTAAAATTATTAAAAGATCTAAAAGTATCAGATGTGGATTGTAAATCATGGTTGCTAGTATCATACCTATAACGATGATACGGCTTAATCTTGGATATGCATTCATAAATTTAACTAAATAATCAAAAATTGAAGAAATCACTACTCCAGCAAGTCCAAATAAGATAACCCAAATAAGATATTTTTTGTTTACTTTAATAAATTGTAACATAATGTAAAACCCCTTTCCTATGCTTAAGGCAAGTATAGTTTAGATCATTCAAAAAATCACGCAACGTAAGAGGAAATAGGCACAACAGTTACAAAATACACAATTTTATTACCATTCAGAATCTATTTCGATCATTTGAGAATTTTCAATAAATCATATAAATTTTCTGTTAGAGTATATTTATGAGTGCATCCCAAAATTTTTGGAGGAATCTCAATGGAAACACTAAAATCTAATAACGATTCAGTTCTCTCTTCTGATTTTTAGAATCAATTATTGGAGGAAAATGGACAAGTGATGGAGGAGCCACACCGGCAACTCCACAAATCTTTTATTACTTTTGTCTAGGTAAAATACTTATCGAAATATTTTTAAGAATATGCTAAATAGAAGAAAACTGATTCTAATTACTTACCCTTTCCTCCTTTTCATTATACATTTCTATGGCAATGGCTAATTAATTCATCTTTTGTTACCACTATTAGATAAGACATTCTCTCAATTTGATATTGCCGGACTTGTTTTGATAAATTATTTAGTAATATGTTAAATTGGATTAGGTATCTTTTGTCTCAACGAAGTGGAAAAAGATACATTTTTAATTAACAAAATCTATTTTTCTCCATACCATTGTTCACATGACAATCAACCTAGTATCTCCAAGGAAGTGATTGTATATCTTTATTATTGTTTTTTATATTCGATAAATTAATAGTAATTTATTATCACAATTGTTTCATCTAACAATAACTGTTAGTTTGAGCTCTTAAATGAACTATATAAGCTTTTATGTTACAATAAATTTATTATTGTTTAGGAGGTTTACATGGGTTCATTTTTAGGTCGTTTAGTTAAAGGGATGATTATTGCTCTAGGCTTTATTTTACCAGGCGTTTCTGGTGGTGTTTTAGCTGCTATTTTAGGTATCTATGAACGCTTGATTAACTTTTTAGCGCACATCCGTGATAATTTTATGCAAAATTTACTCTACTTTCTTCCTGTAGGGATTGGTGGCATCATCGGTATTGCTCTTTTTTCATTTCCAGTGGAATTTCTCTTAAAACATTTCCAAGTTCCTGTACTTTGGGGATTTGCCGGAGCTATTGTTGGGACTATACCAAGTCTTCTTTCTGAGTCCACCAAAAAATCAAAACGAGACACAGTTGATATTATTTGGTTCATCGGCACTTTTGTCATTTCAGGGCTCTTGCTTTATTTCCTAGATGATATAGTGGGTACCTTACCTGTCAACTTTATTACCTTTATGCTAGCCGGTATATTAATTGCTTTAGGTGTCCTTGTTCCTGGACTTAGTCCATCTAATCTACTACTTATTTTAGGTATCTATTCTCCAATGCTTCGTGGGTTCAAATCTTTGGACCTTCTAGGAACCTTCTTTCCAATAGCAGTCGGTGGAGTTATTGCAATGGTGGCCTTTTCAAAAGCCATGGATTATGCCTTACAAAACTATCATTCTAGAGTTTATCATTTTATCATCGGTATCGTATTATCAAGTACTTTACTCATTCTCATTCCCAATACTGGAAGCAGTGAAGCAATTTCATACGCGGGTGCTGGATTCTTAGCCTGGGGAATGGCTCTGCTATTATTCGGACTTGGAATCTGGCTCGGCCTATGGATGAGTCAACTGGAAGACAAGTATAAATAAGTAATAATTAATTGATAACAAAAAAAGAGCTTGGACCAGATCCAAGCTCTTTTAAAATAGCCATTTTATTACAAATGCTGTGAGCACAACCATAGTAACTGAAAATAAGGCAAATCCAAAAACAATCAGTGGCTTCTGATAAGGAAATTTTGCCTTTTCCTCTGCTCTTTCAAGCTGACTTAAAGGAATCCCCTGATCAAAAGCAATTAGTTCTTTAAAGGTTCTTATGTTATTCGCTTTCTTAAATTTTTCAACCCGATTTGCATATATCATTGCAATTCCCCAAAGAAAAGCGAAAATTCCGACGCCATACCAATCCTAAAAATGAAATAGGGGATAGGCAATTATAGGTAATCCTATTAACAAGACAGAAAAAATAAGGCTATCTTTCTGGTAATGTCCAATTTCTACTTTATTAACTTCATTCTTCATTTCTGCAAGATCTCCTTGAATTAGTTCTTCAAGTGACATATGAAACAATTGACTCAGCAATAACAAGCTTTGGATATCAGGATAAGTTTTGTTAGTTTCCCAGTTTGAGATGCTTTGTCGACTCACAAATATTCTATCTGCCACTTGTTCTTGAGTTAACCCCAACAGTTTTCGACGCGTTGCGACTTGTTTCCCAAGTTCCATAAATACCTCCTTTCCTATATCATATAATTCAATGATGATATATTCTATCAAAGGTCTTTGACATTAGCCAAATTGGGTATTTCCAATGTATTTGTCACTGTAAACTCTCTGTCAAGTTTACTCAAAAACACTCTGTCCATAAAGATCAAAAGATGATAAGCAAGTATAAGATTAAATTGATTTCGCTGTTGTTTAATATCCATTTGTAGTAAATCAGAAATTTTTTCCAGCCTGTAAAGCAAAGTTGATCGATGAATAAATAACTGAACAGCACTTGCTGTAATTTGTCCTTGATTTTCCAGATACACTCTGAGAGTTTGGAATAAGTCAATTGATTGATTTTGTGACTGTTCCCACAGGAGACCTAATTGTGCTTTAACAAACAATCCAGTCTCGTTATTTTGAGTCAAAGTATGCAGTAAAGAATAAGATCCCAGTTCTTCAAAACTACCGTAGTGTTTTTCAAAGCCAGTATTTTGCATGACATTTAAAACATGCAAAGCTTTACGATAGCTATCCCGATAGTCAACTATCTTGTCAACTTTACTTCCGACAGCTAACCAAATTTCAATATCACAATTTTGAGTTGACTTGACAAAGGTGTAAAGATTCCCCCAATAGTCTGTCTGCCCTTGTTCCAAAGGTTTAAATAAGACTAATTTACCTTTAAAAATTGCAGAAATTAAATTATTATCAAAGGACGCTAATTGATAGTTTATCTCATTCATGATTTTATTACGTTCAATCCGTTGGTTTATGATATCTTGTGGGTTGACAGCTTGGCTGTATAAATCAATTACAGCTATCATATGGGAATGATAGATGTCAAAATTAAAATAGGCAGCATAATCAATGATTTGATCCATCTCTTCTCCAGCTTTACTTGATAATAGGGCCCCTACAAAGTTATTCTTTAATTGGTTGACAGCATTTCTTTCAATCTTATATTTCATAAAGAAAGTGGCATAAATACTAATTGCCATGGAAATAGCTAATGAAAAGTTTTCAAGCATATCATTACTATCAGATTTTAGATAAACTAAGTAGCCCAATACATCATGTCCACCCTCAATTTTATTAAAGACAAATTCTTTGCCATCAACAACTATTGAAAAGGGACTGACCTTTTTAACATATTTAGTTTTATGAGCTATAACTTGCTTGACAAGACTGTCAACTATCGTTTGATTACTTTCATTACCATGCCATGAATGAAGATTTAGCAGTTGGTCAAATACTAATACATCACTAGAAATATACTCAGATAACACTTTGTCCATATCATCAACATTAACCTGATTAATAGATTTTTTAATTAAATCATTTTGTAGATTTAGTAAATCTTCTAGTGCTTTACTTCGGTCATGTTCTCTTTTTCTCAGTGAAAGATTCTCATACATAGCACTGAAATAATTAGAATAGGTTCTCAGTAATTCAAAATCTTTTTTGGAAAAAATTTTCTCTTCTGATTTTTTACAAACCATCACTCCTACTAACAAATCATTAATAACAATTGGCAAAGAAATTTGAGAGAAACCTATCTGTTCAACGTGAGGAAAATAATTTCTTAATTCATTCCCTTTGTGTAAAGGAATGTAACTGTCCATGGTCACATAACCAAAACTTGGCTTTTGTAATAAGAGGGCGTCTCGTTTTTCGTCTAGTAGATATATGCCTGAAAAATGTGTTTTGATTTCTCAACCAGATAAAGTCACAACATTTTCTAATAAATCATCAATTGAATTTTGCATCATTAATTGATGTGCTGAATGTGTAATTATCCTAAGGTCTTTTTGATTACTCTCATTTTTCTGAATCATGTCAATTGCAATTGCAATATATTCACCCAATTCCTTAAAAACTTGTCTCATCTCATCAATAAATGGACGCCCATCATAGTAACCGGCAATAATAATTCCAAGATTAGATCCATTCTGAGTGATAGGGATTGTAAACCATGAGTCAATCTGGCGATCTTCAAAATATTTACTGAGAATCGAGTTCGTTGCTAAAGCATTATCATCTGATTTGATACTCTGGTGATATAGAATTTGATTAACTTCTTGGGAAGGATAGGGGAAGATTGAGCGTAATTCTTCTTCACCAGACAAGTATTGTGGTTCTAATAAATCTTTACGATTTAAAGCAATACAAACGAAATCCGAATACAATATCTCCTTGAAGCTTTGCCCAACTATGGTCAGAATTTCTTCTCGAGAATTCATATTTAAAACCTGACGCGAAGTCGACTTCAAATGTTTTTCAATTTTTTTAATAAACTCATTGGTATTTTTTTTTCCGATTATTTTTTTCATTTCATTAATCCTATCTATTCCCTTCTATTGTATCCAATGAAAGCTGTTTCAACAACTTTTGTGCATTAAAAAACCATAGATAATAAATATCTACGGTTTTATCTTATGCTTGCTCTTTAGAATCAATAATATTTGCTAGGCGACCCCATTCTTCACAGAAGATACCTTTATCCATTTCTTTCAAATCCTTAGAAATCATTGGTTCAAATTCCATTTGATCCAGAATATCTTTTTGCAACTCTACACCGGGGGCAATTTCAATTAAGCGTACTTTTCCTTCATGGAGGTCAAAGACTGCTCTTTCTGTAACATATAAGACTTCTTGTTCAGACTCTGTTGCATATTCTCCAGAAAAGCTAACTTGCTCAACATCTTTAATGAATTTAGGTCCTCTACCTTGGTCATCAATGACTAGTTTTCCTTCTTCACAGTGAACTTTTCCACCAACAGTGAAAGTCCCAATAAAGACTATACGCTTCGTATTTTGAGAAATATTAATAAATCCACCAGGTCCAGGTACTTTGGGTCCAAATTTCGTAACATTATTATTTCCATATTGGTCAATTTCACCTATTCCTAATACTGTTAAATCAAGTCCATTACCATCATAGTAATCAAATTGATTTGTCATTGGAATGGCTGCCTCATGATTAACAGCAGATCCAAAATCATTTCCTACTGCTGGAATCCCACCCCATAGTCCCATTTCAAGGGTAGCATGGTAACGATCACTAACACCTTCTTCAGCAGCTACTTGTGCCACCATATCTGGTGAACCAAAGCCAAGGTTAATCGTATCACCAGGACGAAGTTCCATTGCTGCACGACGGGCTGTAATTTTTCTCGTATTAAGTGGTGCTGGTTTTACTTTCCCATGGTTAGTCGGTACACGAATATCACCACTAAGTTTTGGATTACTGAAGGTACCTACTGTTTGATAATGGTATTTATCTTCAGCAAGAACAACATAGTCGACTAATCCAAAAGGAATTTGAACATTTTTTGGATGAATCTGCCCATTTTGAACAATTTCTTTAACTTGACAGATAACAATTCCACCTGAATTTTTAGCAGCCATAGCTAACTCTAATTGTTCTAATTTACATGTTTCATCTTTAAGACTGATATTACCATTTTCATCAGAGTAAGTACCTCTGATAAAAGCAACATCAATATTTAAATTTGGATAATGAAGCCATTCTTCACCACCAAATTCTACTAGGTCAATAATATCCTCTGTTGTTTTCTTTGTCGATCTAGATCCAGATAAACGAGGATCTACAAATGTTTTTAATCCGACTTTAGTTAAATATGGTTTTCGGCCAGCAATTGCACGATATAATTGTGTAATAACACCCTGAGGCCAAAGATAAACTTCATACTCATTATTTACAATTTTTTCAACCATACCTGGAGATGAACCTACATGCCCTGCAATAACACGTTTAACTAATCCAGGTGCAATCATATGGTCAGCACCACGACCATATTGACTGTTCCCAATACCACAAGACCACATAAATGTAATGTCTTTTGGATGTTGTTCCTCAGCATAACGTTCTTCCACACCCACTAATAATTGTTCAGGAAGTCCTCCTAGACCAAAGGTTAGGGTTGCTAACAAGTCACCATCTTTAACTAAATTAGCTGCTTCTCTATAAGTAATTAATTTATCCATATATCTATCTCCAAGGCTTCTATTCTTTTACATAATGATTTGTAAAGCTTTCTCTTCTTCTTGATGTTGAGCTTCTTTTTCACGTGCCATTTTCTCTAATGCTTTGCGATCAATTTTACCAATTGGTGTTTTTGGAAAATCATTTAAAAAATAATATCTTTTTGGTGTTTTATATCCTGCTAAATTCTCTTGAACATGAGGTTTTAAAGAGTCAAGAATCTGAGGATTGGCTTCTTTAAGAATAATTGCCGCAACTACACTTTCTCCCCATTGTGCAGTTGGTAAACCAAAGACAACGGAATCCATTACTTCAGGATGTTTATTCAAGACGTTCTCTACTTCACTTGGATAAACATTTTCACCACCAGTAATAATCATTTCCTTACTGCGACCAACAATAAAGTAATCCCCTTCTGGATCCTTTTTTGCTAAATCACCAGTGTAAACAAAATTATCAATAATTGCCTTATCAGTCTCTGCTTGATTATTCCAATAGCCACTAAAACGTGCCTCACTATTAATAATCAATTGACCAACTTCACCATCTGATACTTCTTGACCATTTTCGTCAACCAATTTGACTGTGTTAAATAATATTGGTTTTCCAACAGCAGTTGGTTTTATACGCTGTATTTCTGGTGTTATAAAAAAATTGTTTGGACCAACTTCAGTTAACCCGTAAGAATTAACTAATGGTAAACCTTCATCAGCAAACAATTGAAAAATATTTTCTGATAGTGGGGCTCCCCCAGAAATAATAAATTTCAACGATTTAAAATTCTCTTTTTTAAATAATTTTGAATCTGCTAACATATAACACATTGTTGGGACAAAGAATGCTTTTGTTGGTTTAAAATCACGAATTATTTCTATCGTTTCGTCAGTATAGAAGAAACGTTGAACGATAATCTGTCCACCAGCCATCAGAATTGGAATAGTGAAACAGAATAATCCAGCAGTATGAAACATTGGTGTTGTTGTCATCCCTCTATCTGATGCACTAATATTCCAACTTGGTATACTAACTAAAGCATTGTGACGGATTGCCATATGACTAATCATTGCTCCCTTAGGCTTACCAGTTGTTCCACTCGTATATATTAATACAGCAGTATCTTCATCTGGAAAATCTCTAATTGGAATACTTTTTGAGGTCTGACTAACTACAATTTCTTGGTAAGACTCAGAATCAATATCTAAGTCAAATAAATTTTCATCTATTAAGGTCAGTCTCGTTTTATGTATTCTTGAGTAAGCTAGTAATTTAGGGTCCGCATCCTCAACTATTTGCTTAATTTCTGTATCTCTAAGTCGCCAGTTTAATGGAATAAAGATTGCTCCTATTTTCGTGCAAGCAAAGAGATAGTCAAAATGTGCAATATCATTTGAAGAAAACAAGGCTACGCGATCACCCGCCTTAACACCACGTAATAGTAAATAATCAGCTAAATTGATGGCCCTTTGATTCATTTCTTGAAACGTCCATTGATGACCTTTTTCAGCTTCGATGATTGCTGTTTTTGAGCCACTTAGTTTCGCTCTTTCAGATAACCAGTCGTTTTTCACATTACTACTCCTTTAAGGTTTCGATAGGTAGTAGCCTAATTCTCTTAAGCTAATTTACTGTAATCAGGACGTTGTCCTGCAAGGGAAGCTTCTAAACCAATCAAAGCTTCTTTCTTTCCAAAAGTTTGATTTAGTAAGCCTAATTCATAAGCAATACCTTCATCCAAATTCATGTTTGCTTGTTGATTAATCATTTCAGGAATTTGTTTGCTAATACTAGGGGCTTTATAAGAAATTGTTTTACCCATTTTAGCAGCAAACTCTGGACTGACACCTTCTGATGGTAGCCCATTAATTGTATTGTTGAAGTTATCATCAGAGAAGGCAACTTTCACTTCTTCAAATTTAGCTGGAACAGCACGTTGACGATATTTATCAGGACGGCCTTCTTTAATTAATTCTTCAATACCTTCATTGATATGTGCTGAATCTACTAATTTGGTTACAATTCCTAAGTCATGTGCATCCTTAGCTGAAATTCCACGTCCTGACATGACAAAGTATTTAGCTAATTCTTTACCGATTTGGTGATTTGTACGAAGCATGCCTCCAAGTCCTGGATAGATTCCAAGGCCACTTTCTGGGAAGCCCATTGATCCTTTCTCAGTTGCAATAATTGCTTGACAGGCTAAAGCTAATTCTGAGCCGCCGCCTAGGGATAAACCATCTAACAAGGCAATAGTAAATTTTTTGCTCAATTCAATACGACGGAGCAATCGATGTCCACCCGCCGTAAAGGCATAGTTTTTATCTAAGCTATCAGTTTTGATTGCATCGACGAAGAATTTCAAGTCAGCTCCAGCGACAAAGGCTTTACCAGCTCCTGAGAAGACAATAGCACGAACGGCATCATCAGCTTCAGCTTTATTGAAGGCTTCTTCAATTTGGCCAACAACTGTTGGACTCAGAGCATTCATAGCTTCTGGACGGTTAATGCGAATTTTAGCAATTCCATTTGAAATACTATAATCAACAAAGCTAAAATTAAATGCTTTATCTAAATCTGCTTGATTTTTTAATGTTTGACTAACTTCAAAACCAGGACGTTTCTCAGCTAAAGCTTCCGTCATTTGATAAGCTTTCTTAACTCCTAATTGATTAGCTAATTGGAAAGGTCCAACTTTCCAACGCAATCCAACAACAGCTCCTCTGTTGACATCTTCGATTGTAGCTACACCTTCATCGACAAGTTTAGCAGCAATACTGATTACTGTTGCTAATAGATGTTCTTGAACCGCTGGGAATTTACTCTCATCAATTGGTCCATCTTCGATATTCCATAATTCTTTAGACTCAACTTGTGCTTTGAGAAGATCAGATGGGTAATAAGAGTCAGATACTTCACGTCCCAATGTATTTGCAGAATGGTAAGCTACTGGGATACCTGTAGCATTCATCAAGGCAAATGGACCCATACCAATTTTGAAAGCTGCACGCGCCGCTGCATCGATTGTTGCTTTATTAGCAACTCCCTCTTCAAAAAGTTTAACAGCTTCAGTTAACCAAGGAACGAAGAAACGGTTTACCGCAAAACCAGGAGCATCTTTAACAGTAATAGCTGTTTTACCATGCATATCAGAGAATTTATTAGCAATTGCGACAGTTTCTGGACTTGTTCCTTCATGCGAAATGATTTCTAATAAACGGTTTTTAGCTGGGTGGAAGAAATAGTGCATTCCAATAAAACGGTCTGGACGGTTAGTGGCTTTAGCCAAGTTTTTAATATAGAAACTTGATGTGTTTGAACTTAAAATTGTTTTTTCATCACAAATTTGATCCAGTTTAGCTAAAACATCTGCTTTTACTTTTTCATCTTCAAAGACGGCTTCAATGATAAAATCAACTGATTTTAAATCTTCGTAATTTGTTGTTGGGATTAAACGAGCTAATGTATTTTCTACAAATGTTTCTGTAAATACTTTGCGTTCTTTACCTTGATCAAGCATTCTTTTGATAATACTCATACCACGGTCAACTGCTTCTTGGCTTACATCAACTAAATAACAAGTAATTCCTTCTTGAGCAATTTTTTGAGCAATACCAGAACCCATTGTTCCAGCGCCAATCACGGCAACTTTAAATTCTTCATTCATAATCAGTCTCCTATTATTTTCCTGTGTAATAACCATTTTCTAACAATAGAGCAATTCCTTGTCCGCCACCGATACATGCTGAAGCAATAGCGTAACGTTTGTCAGGGTTATTTTTAAATTCATATAGAAGTGATGTAATAATACGTGCTCCAGACATACCAAGTGGGTGTCCTAAAGCAACTGCACCACCGTGTGGATTAAATTTATTCTGATAGAAGTCAGTATCCATATCAATTCCAAGTTCAATTAGGCAACCAATTGTTTGACCTGCAAAAGCTTCATTGATTTCTAATACATCAATATCTTTAACTAAATCCATTCCTTGGCGTTCTAACAAGTCATTAATAGCAAATACCGGACCAAGTCCCATTGTTTCAGGAGCACAACCAGAGATTTGATAATCTACAACACGCGCCATTACTTCAAGGCCTTTTTCTTTTGCAAGTGACTCAGTAGTGAAGATTTCAAATGCTCCACCATCATTTAAACCAGATGCATTACCTGCAGTTACAGATCCATCTTTCTCAAATGCAGGTCTTAGTTTAGCTAAGCTTTCTAAGGTTGTATCTGCACGTGGATGACCATCTTTTTCAACAATAGTAACTTTACCTTTACGTCCTGGAACTTCAACTGGTACAATCTCTTGAGCAAAGCGACCATTATTCATCGCTTGAGATGCTTTCATTTGAGACTCATAAGCAAATTGATCTTGTTTTTCACGAGAAATATTGTATTTACGAACAACATTTTCTGCTGTATTTCCCATGTGTTCAATGCCAGAATCACGACCTGATGCAGAACGGTGACCTTCTAAGTTAGCATCAATTAATTTAACATCACCTAAACGGAAAGCTTGGTAACGAGCACTGTCAGGTAATTGATAAGGTGCACGTGATAGTGATTCTGCACCACCAGCTGCGATGATTTTTTTATTAGAATGAAGTAATTCTAAAGTTGCTGAAACTGCTGACTGAATACCTGATCCACAAATACGGTTTACAGTCATCCCTGTTGATGTTTCTGGTAAACCACTATTAATACCAATAACATTTCCTAAGTTATTTGTTGTTTGTGATCCTGTAACATGACCGACAATAACTTCGTCAATATCGTTTACAGTCAAGTTAGCACGTTTTACAGCTTCTTTTAAAGCTACTTCCCCAAGAACTTCAACTGGTACAGTTTTTAAATCACCAAGAAATGCTCCAACAGGAGTTCTAGCTGCACCAACAATAACAATTTCTTCTTCTTTAGTATGTAACATTTTATTTCCTCTTCTAATCTTTCCTTATCATAAGATTGGTCGAACCCGAAGGCCCGACTCAAACCTTTTCTTAAATAAATGCTGAAATTCCAGTGTAATGTCTTCCAATAATTAATGAATTAACTTCGTGAGTTCCTTCATATGTATACATACCTTCGATATCAGCGAAGAATCTTGGAATATCATATTTCAACAAGATACCATTTCCACCACCAACTTCACGAGCCAAGGCTGCTGTTTCACGGGCACGGAAACCGTTATGCAGTTTAGCCATAGATGATGCTTCTTCACGGTAAATACCTTGTTCTTGTTGTTCAGCTAGACGAACAGCGATAGCCAAAGTTGCTTGAGCGTTCATGGCCATACGTGCTAATTTTTCTTGAATAAGTTGGAAGCTTGCAATAGGTTTACCAAACTGTAAACGTTCACGTGTGTAAGCTAGAGCTGCTTCGAAAGCTCCCGCAGTCGCGCCAGCCAATAACCATGCAACATCCGAACGTGTGTTACGTAAAATACTTGCACAATCTTTCCAAGAATTCACATTTTGTGCACGTTGTGATTCATGAACTCGAACATCTTTGTAAATAATTTCTGCATTAGGCATTGATCTAAAGAATGCTTTTTCAGGTGTTACAAATGTTTCTACCCCTTCAGATTCACGCTCTACGTAGAACAATTTAACTTGATTATCATCAACGTCGCGTGCAAAGAATGCATGCCATTTTGCAAGAGTTCCTGCACCAATCCATTTCTTATGACCATTTAGAATCCAATAGTCGCCATCACGTTTTGCAGTCGCAGCCATTCCCCCTGCAATATCCGAACCATGTTCTGGTTCAGTCATAGCGAGTACGCCTAAGCCTTCCCAAGAATAAACACCTGGCATTAATTTATCAATTTGTTCTTGACTTCCACCTATTCGGACACATTCATGGAAAAGTCCACCATTTGCAGTATAGAAAGTTCCTAATACTGGGTCAGTTTTTGCAAGAGTATAAGCACGGAATCCTCTAAATAATTCGGAGATACGACCATCTTCGCGTCCTTCTAGTAAACGTGGGTCATCCATTAAATGTAAATCAATAACTTTTTTGAATTGCTCTAATGGGAAAGTTGCATTATGCCAATTTTCAGCAAGAACTGGTTTTAAATCATTTTTTAAAACTTCTTCCAATTCTTTTAAGACTTCTTTTTCCCCTGCAGTTAATCCATCTGCAAAATTATATAAATCAGAAAAATACATTTCACCTTCATTAAATAATTTATCTGCTCTTGATTCTTTAACCATTATGTATAGCCTCCGTTAGGTTTGATTTTTTTATGTATTATTTATTTTTTATCGTAGTCGTAGAAACCTTTACCAGATTTTTTACCATTACGACCAGCACGAATCATGTTTTTCAATAATGTTGGTGGAGTCCAACGGTTATCCCCAAATTCTTTTTCAAAGTAATTCATTACATGGTAACCAATATCAACACCTGCATAGTCTTGTAGTTCAAATGCTCCCATTGGATGATTCAAACCATAACGCATTGCTTTATCAATATCTTCTTTTGAAGCAATTCCTTCTTCAAGAACTTTAATCGCTTCAATAAATTGAGGAATCATGATACGATTTACAATAAATCCTGGAACGTCTTTTTTAACAATAACAACTTCTTTACGAATGCTTTCAGCAAGTTCTTTAACGATAGCGATTGTTTCATCACTTGTTTCTAATCCATAAATGATTTCACATAATTTCATTACTTGGGCTGGATTGAAGAAATGCATTCCTGCAAAACGCGATGGATTTTTTAAAGCACTTGCAATTTCAGTAATAGATAAAGAAGAAGTATTTGTTGATAAGATAACATCTTCACGAACAATGCCTTCTAATTCTTTAAATACTGATTGTTTGATATCCATACGTTCAATAACGGCTTCAACTACGAAATCCACATCTTTAAAATCTTTTAAATCTGTAGTTGTTGTAATACGTGCAATTGTTTCGTCCATTTCTTCTTGACTTAATTTTCCACGTTTAACACTACCTTCCATAAATTTTGTGATGCGTTGCATACCAGTGTCGATGAAACGTTGTTCAACGTCACGAAGGATAACGCGATATCCATTTTGTGCAAAAAGATTGGCGATTCCGCCACCCATAGCTCCTGCTCCAACTACACCGACAGTTTTAATGTTAGTCATTTGATTTCTCCTTTGATGATTATTAATCTTTATGTGTCCATTATACAAATTTAAGTAAACGTTTTCATCGCCATAAATAAGGAAAGAAAATAAAATTTTCCAACATTATGTAGGACAACAAAAAAAAGACCCAGTCCTAGTGAGTCTTTCCTATTAAAAATTTTCGGCAATAACTTCTTTTACCTCGTCAACTGTTAAAACTTTACCATATGAAACAACATCTTCATCTAAAACCAAAGCCGGTGTTTGCATCACGCCATAGGCAGCAATCTCTGAAAAATCTTTTACATACTTGATGTTGACGAGTTTATTCATTTCTTTACAAGCTTGTTTTACATTTTCCTCTAAAGTTATACACTTCTTGCATCCTGATCCCAAGACTTTAAAGGTATGGTCAGATCCCTCAAGAATGTTATCTTGTGATGCTTTACCACATTTGCAGTTTCCACATTGACAAGTCTTTTCTTCTTTATTTCCAAATAATCCCATTTTTTCTCCTTTATACTATAAATGTTTGTAACATATTAAATAAATATCCAATTACAATAATGCCGACAGTGCATATTCCAATAAATAATCCGAATAATTTCGGTTTGACTGCTTTTTTCAACATAATCATGGAAGGTAGGCTCAAAGTCGTAACTGCCATCATAAATGCTAAAACCGTTCCTAGTTGGGCTCCTTTTGCTAAAAGTGCTTCCGCTACGGGGATTGCACCAAAGATATCACCATAGATTGGTACCCCAATCAAAGTGGCTACTATCACACCCATAGGATTTTTAGTACCTAGAATACTTGTAATCAAACTTTGAGGAATCCAATTATGAATGATTGCACCAATCCCTACACCGATTAGAATATATGGAAAGACCTTTTTGAAGGTATCTACAACTTGCCTCTTTGCAAAAGCTATCCGGTCTGCCACCCTTAACTCTTCACCTTCCAAAGCAATAGGTTTGGCACTCTTGATAAAATCTTCAATATAAGCTTCCATCCTCAATTTCTCAATCAGACTACCACCTAAAATTGCAAGAACTAATCCAAGTATGACATAAACTAGAGCTACTTTAAGCCCAAAAATACTAGTCAAAAGTACTAAACTTCCCAAATCAACCATCGGAGATGATATTAAAAAAGAGAAAGTAACCCCAATAGGAAGACCTGCACTTGTAAATCCCATAAATAGTGGAATTGAAGAACATGAACAAAATGGTGTTACTGTACCTAGTAAGGCTGCAACTATATTGGCCCATATACCATCAAATCGACCTAGTATTTTCTTACTTCTTTCAGGTGGAAAAAATGACTGAATATAGGAAATGAAGAATATCAAAAAGCAAAGCAAAAAAGTAATCTTCAAAACATCATAAATAAAAAAATGAAGACTAGCTCCTATCCTATTACCAATATCAACTCCAACAGATTTCAGTAGTTGTCCTATAAAATCATTTAGCCACTTCATCCCCAGTACTTGATTTTGGATAAATAGGCCAATTCCGTTCATATTATACTCCTTTACACTGATAGCTTGACAGTTTATTTACAGAATGAAAATATTTATCAATCTTACTTTGTAATTGCTCATTAGCATTATCATTTAACTGATAATGTTTCCATTTTCCAACCTGTTCACTTTTTACAAGTTTAGCCTGACAAAGAATTCTCATATGATATGACAAGGCTGTCTGGGGAATTCCAAGATTATCAGATAAATCACAAGCACAAGATTTTCCTTTTTTTAGGTAGTCAAGGATCCTTAATCGATTTGAATCTGCTAAAGCTTTAAATACTACTAAATCACTTGAAATATCAAGCATCCTAGTCTCCTCATATCAAAATATTTTTATATGTTTAGGATACACCTTTGTGCACTTTTTAGCAATTAGAAAAACAAAAAATAAAATATATAAAATTTTTATATATTAGTGTTGACAAACCGTATTTTTAATCTTATACTTAATATGTAAAATATTTATATATAAAATTTCTACACATTATTAATCAGGAGGCTCCTATGTATTTTCCTACATCAGCAACCTTGATTGAGTATTTGATTATAGCTATTGTTAATAAGGAAGATTCTTATGGTTATGAAATTAGTCAAACCATTAAATTAATAGCAAATATTAAAGAATCTACACTTTATCCTATCTTGAAAAAATTGGAGAAAGAAAACTACCTGACAACCTATAGTCAAGAGCATCAAGGCAGAAAACGTAAATACTATGCCATCACAACAGAAGGCAAAGAACAATTTAACTATCTAAACCAGGAATGGCAAACCTATACAGAAAATATCACAGCTATTATACAGGGGAGATTAAGACATGACAAAGACTGAGTATCTCAATCAACTAAGTAAATACCTCAAAAAGCTTCCACAAAGTGATTACGAAGAAACTATGGAGTATTACACTGAATATTTTGAAGAAGCCAATCCAGAGAATGAAACTCAAATAATTGAGGAACTTGGCTCACCTAAGGAAGCAGCTAGCGAAATATTATCAAAGTTACTTGATGAAAAAATTTACCAAAGTAGTAAAACTCCAAAATCAACAGTGACTATCATTTGGATAACAATATTAGCACTATTAGCAGCACCTCTTGCCTTACCAATTGCTATATCTATCTTGGCTTTAATATTTGCTGCTATTATCTTAGTTGCAGCACTCATCTTTACCTTGATTGCATTAGGATTAACTTTCCTTATCAATGGAGGATACATGATTATGGATAGCTTTTCATATCTGTCTACCTCTTTATCAAGCACATTGTTAAGCTTTGGAATTGGCCTAGCCTTGGTAGGAGGATCTTTTCTTTTTATTATGTTAGGTTTTGATGCAGTAAGGGAAGTTATTCAAGCTAGCGCACGCGTAATTAACTGGTTGATTAAGAGAGGTAGAAGATGATGAAAACTTGGAAAAAGGTAGTATATGGTTCTTCAATTGTATGTCTTATTTCAGGAATAGCATTAGGTACATATGGCTATCAAACTGGGGGGATGGATCATGTTGCACAATCAAAAATTGAAAAAAGCAATATAAAAGAAAAATTTAAAACATTGGATAGTGTCAACCAGATTGACATCACAGCAAATGTTTCTAGTGTGAAAATTGTAGAGACTAATGAAAAGAAACCGAGTGTTCTATATTATTCTGATAAAAAGGTCCCAGTTGAAGTTACCAATACTGATGGCACTTTATTAGTTAAAGAAACATCTAAATTAAAACATTTCAAAGGAAAATTTAACTTCATCAACTTGAGAGATATTGCTAACTTTACAGGAGAGTTTACAATTGGGATGGACAGTCCTTATCACATTACCGTAAAAATTCCCAAAGATACAAAATTAAAATCATTAAAAACAAAAATTGCATTAGGCGAACTTTACCTGAAAAATATAAGAAGTCAAGTAAATAGTCTCAGTTTAAATGTTGGTGAATTAACTCTTACTAATTGTATACTTACAAATGGTGATGTTGATCTTAAAGTAGGAGATGTCAATGTAAATGACTGTCAACTAACAGACTTAAACTTTACACAACAAACTGGTGACGCTTCAATTTCCGATTCCCAATTGGATAATACCACCTATAAACTCCAAATGGGCGATTTTGATGGTAGTGCATTAACTTATCTCAATAAAAATAGTCTAAAATCTCAAACCGGAGATATTTTCATTGCATTAGACAAACTTGATTTGACTGTAAATCTAACCAATACAGTCGGTGATACAAGTATAACCCCTAGCTTGAAAGATATTTCAATTAACAAACTTGATATTAAAGCACAAGTAGGGGATGTTGAAGTCCAATAAAAAACAAGGAATAATTTCCTTGTTTTTTACAATATTAGTAAACTAATTAATGCTAGTATTGCAAATCCACCCTGTTTAACGAGTATCTTATAGTCTACAGTGATAGCACCATAAATAGCTGCTAGAATAACATTTATCAAAAATAGTGCAACAATTTCACCACTATGAGCAAAAAACAAACCATATAAAATAAATGCTCCTATGATGCCATTGTAGATTCCCTGGTTCATAAAAAGTGAAACTACTGTTTCATTAGCAATTTCTTTCTCAGATAAATTAAAAACTCTTTGTGTAGCTTTTGACTGCGTAGCAAACGTTTCGATATACATAATATATAATTGCTCAACAGCAGCAAGACTTGCTAAAATAATTGTTATAGTTGACACTATATTTCCTCTTCCTAAATTATCTTTACCATTTCAATAAAATTAAGAAAAAAGAAAAGACAATAGATATGGTAAAATATATTATACTAGGAAGTTAAAAGATAGCAAGTAAATTGCATTAAAAAGACAACTAACCACAGTATTCACAAGTTTAAAGGAGATTCCCTTGTCAAATAGAAAAGAAAATACAAAAAAAGCACTACTTGATGCGATGGTTGAATTACTCTCAAAAGAAAGTTTCGATGACATTACTACTAAACGACTTGCTGAAACTGCTGGTATAAGTCGATCAAGTTTTTATACACATTATAAAGACAAATATGAAATGATTGATTCCTATCAACAAATGCTTAGTCATAAATTGGAGTTTGTTTTTGAGAAAGACTATGGTAATAGAGAGCAGATATTCCTTGAAATATTTAAATTTTTAGCGAGAGAAAAGTTATTATCTGCACTAGTATCTGCAAATGGAACTAGGGAGTTGCAAAGTTTTATCATTAATCGTGTAAGATTGCTAATAAAAACCGATTTACAAGAAAAGATTACCAACCATAATATGACCGAACAAGAAAAGGATTATCAAAGTATATATCTGGCTTATGCATTCTTTGGAACCTGTCAAGCATGGGTTGCAAAAGGAAAAAAAGAAAGTCCGGAAGAAATGACACAATTTGTATTAAAAATGTTATCTATAACTGATTAAAAGGTTGACAGTTTACAATTCTGTCAACCTTTTTAGATTACTTTATACATCGTAGCAGATAATTCAAGTAAGTCCCCTAAACAGTCATTGTGTTGACCAATCAAATCGAATAATTGATTTTCATCTAAAACATCAAGTCGATTGTTCTCGGTTGTTTCTTTGTAAAGAGATTGCCATTCGTCACTATCATAAAAAGTACGCAACTCTCTATAATCCTCATATACTGCCTGTAAACCTTCGATACTCTTCATCAATTTTTCAATTTTTTTTACTATGTTTATGTTTTTTTTATAAATCATTCATTTCTGATTTATTATATAGTTTCATCCAGAACTCCTTTACAACCTTAGATAGAAGGTATTGTTTACAGTCTTGTCAATCAAAATAGACTTCCCAATTAATATTATTTTTAGTTTTGAAGCATAATTCAATTTGCTTAAAAGTATTTTTTTCCGTAGCTAATTTTGGTAACTGATTTATAGTAAAATATTCAGATTCAGTCGTTTCACTATTAGATGTAAATTTACCGCCAAGAACTTGACTCTCCACAAAGACTTTTGTAACTCCATATGGGTATAAAGGTTGGTTATGTTTAGCACGATCCATTATAGCGATAATTCTATCAGCTTGGACATCCATCTAGTCCTGCTTCTTCTTTAACTTCCTTAATTGTACTTTCCATAATGGATAAATCTACATCTACCCAGCCACCTTACAAAGACCAAGTTCCATTATTTTCTTTAACCAGAAGAATTTTATCCCCTTCAAAAATAACTGCTCGTGTATCAAGCTTTGGAGTTTGGTAGCCAATCTCATTACAGAATAAATCGGAAACTTTTTCAGGTGATAAATCGGTTTGATTTACAATCATATCTCTTGCTATATCTCTAATAGCTTGATAGCGTTCCAAATCAAATTCTTCCTTACTATAATATAAGCCCGCTTGTGCGATACTCTGTAATGAAATGGCCCAATCTACCCATCTATTTTTTTCCTCAGTCATATACTTCACTCCAAGAGAAATTATCCGATACTGTCAACTTGACAGCAAAAAAACTAATTTAATGGCATTAATAGGTTTACAGTTTACAAATTGACATAAGACTCTTAATTAATTATACGTAAAAATTACCATCTGAATCGGCTGGTTGCAAAATAGCCATTATTCCCTCAATAAACCCAATAATACCAGGTATTGCTGTCCAGCAGAAGATTAAGTATAATATTCCAGTTGATGTTTTTCCAGCATAAAATTTGTGAAGCCCAAATTCTCCTAAAAATAAGGCTAATAAGACATAAATAACTTTATTTACTTTTCTCATAGTATTCTCCTTTAGTTTGTTATATTAGTTCTTCAATTGACCTTATTATACAACAAAACAATCAAATTTCCTTAAATAAAAATTCCACAAAAATTAGTGGAATTTTTATTTTTATAGTTTATTTTTCAAATCTTCCACAGGTTCTTTTTCTTTACCAAGTTCTTTTTCAATTAGACCTTCGACTTCTAATTTTTTATCACCAAGAACTTTACCAGCTGCTTCTTTAGCTTCCCCTTTGACTTCTTCAAACTTAGCTTGTTTTTTATCTTCAGTCATACAAAATCCTCCTTTTTCTATATATTAACACCATATTTAGGAGTAGACAAATATTAAACACAATTTATAGAGGCTTTTTTTTATTTTTAAAAAGCTGATATTGTATTATATAAAACAAAAAAGCCTATTAAATAGACTTTTAAAGTGTTTAATGTAAGAATTAAAGAATTTTGTTGTAGAATTCAACGACAAGTGCTTCATTGATTTCTGGATTGATTTCATCACGTTCTGGAAGGCGAGTTAATGAGCCTTCAAGTTTTTCAGTATCGAATGAAACGAATGCTGGACGTCCAAGAGTAGCTTCAACAGCTTCAAGGATAGCAGGTACTTTCATTGATTTTTCGCGAACAGAGATCACTTGACCTGGATCAACGCGATATGAAGGAATATCAACACGTTTACCGTCAACAAGGATATGACCATGGTTAACGAATTGACGTGCTTGTCGACGAGTAGTTGCTAAACCTAAACGGTAAACAACATTATCAAGACGACGTTCTAAAAGAACCATAAAGTTGAAACCTAGAGTTCCTTCTTTAATTTTTATTGCCTGAACGAATAAGTTACGGAATTGTTTTTCACCTAAACCGTATGAGAAACGTAATTTTTGTTTCTCAGCAAGTTGCAAACCATATTCAGAAAGTTTGCTACGGTTGTTAGGACCGTGTTGACCAGGTACGTAGTTACGACGTGCCAATTCTTTACCTGTGCCTGTAAGTGACAAGCCAAGGCGACGTGATTGTTTCCATGATGGACCAGTATAACGTGACATATTTAATGTCCTCCTCTAAATTTTTGAGGAAATAACTGTTTAAAAAATCCTGATTCGTGCAGGGGGTTTTCGCCTAAACAGCAAAGGTTACTTGATTAGATAACCACCTGTTGACGAGCTTCATATTTTTCTGCTGTTATTTCGCACAAAGAATATTATAACATAGTATTTTTACTTTGTAAATGTAATATTTGATTAAACGATAAAAGTAAACACAGCTTACTTTTATCGTTTAATCAAAATAGCGGATTAATGTTTTTTCAGTTAATATATCTGAATATGTATAAGATTCTACATATGAATTACTAATTGCTCCTGGTTGATCCGCCCTGTCATTGTATTGGATGATAAATAATGAAGGATAAACTTCGATTAGACGACCAATCTTAGTTTTTTCACGTTTTCTACCATTTTCTAGAGTCAATTCAACTAATTGACCTTCATGAGATTTAATATCTTCTTTTATTTTCTTCATTTTTGCTACGTCTGCAAATGCATCACTCATTATTTATACTCTCCTATTTATCCTTCATCAAATTGTGCAATTGTTGAGAATTTATTATATTCTTTTTGAAACATTAATTTAACTGTTCCACGGGCACCCGACCGGTTTTTTTCTAAAATTACTTCAATTGTATTATCTTCTACAGCATCCTCTGGATCTTCACCTTCTTTACGGTAGTAATCATCCCTATATAAGAAAGCAACAATATCAGCATCCTGTTCAATTGATCCTGATTCGCGAATATCTGAAAGAACTGGTCTTTTATCCTGACGTTGTTCAACACCACGTGAAAGCTGACTGAGGGCTATCACAGGCACCTTCAACTCTTTCGCTAAAATTTTTAATTGTCTTGAAATATCTGAAACTTCCTGTTGTCGATTTTCAGGCTTTGTACCAGTTATCAATTGGAGATAGTCAATTACAATCAAACCAAGTCCATCAACTTCTTGAGCTAATTTTCTTGAGCGTGATCGGATTTCGGTAATTTTTATACCAGGTGTATCATCAATATAAATTGGGGCTTCTGCCAAAGCACCTTGAGCAATGGTCACATTATTCCAATCTTGTTCGGTTAATTGACCAGTTCTTAAACTATGAGAATCAACCATTCCTTCAGCTGCTAACATCCGGTCAACTAAACTTTCAGCTCCCATTTCTAAAGAGAAAACAGCTACTGGTTTCTTTTGTTTAGTTCCAACATTCTGAGCTATATTTAAAACAAAAGCAGTTTTACCAACAGCTGGTCTGGCTGCAAGAATAATTAACTGATCAGGGTGTAAACCTGTTGTAATTTTATCAAGATCTCTAAATCCTGTCGGTAAACCAGTTACATCACTTGTTTGTTTTGAACGAACTTCTAGATTTTCATAGTTAACTTTTAGAACATCTGAGATTTTTCTGAAACCACTACGATTACTATGTTCATTAATCTCAATCAAAGATCGTTCTGCACCAGCTAAGATATCCTCGGAATCATTTGCACCTTCATATGCTAAGTTGACAGACTCTGTCAACCTAGAAATGATATTTCGAAGCATAGCTTTTTCGCCAACAATCTTAGCGTAATACTCAGCATTGGCACTAGTTGGCACACTGTTGACAAGTTCGACAATGTAAGATAAACCACCGATGTTTTGTAAGTCACCTTGGTCATCTAATATAGTTCGAACAGTTGTTGCATCAATTGCATCATTTCGGTCACTGAGGGTAATCATTGCCCGAAAAATAATTTTGTGAGAATACTTATAAAAATCATCTGGGCCAATAAATTCTCTGACCGTGATCAGTTTATCAGGGGAAATAAAGATTGACCCTAGAACAGATTGTTCGGCAAGTAAATCTTGGGGTTGAACGCGTAGTTCTGGAACTTCAGGCAAGTTTAACACCTCCTTTATCATTTAATATATACAATTAGGCTTGATCAATTTTTAATTTTATTTCAGCAGTGACTTCTTTGTGTAATTTTACAGGAACCTCAATTAACCCAATTGCTCTAATTGGGTGATCAAGAACAATATGTCTTTTATCAACTGTAATTCCAAATTGTTTCTTCAATTCTTCTGAGATTTTCTTAGCAGTAATTGATCCAAAAGTACGACCGTCTGGTCCAACTTTTTCTGTAAATAAAACACGAGTTTTTTCTTCGTCTAATACTTTTTTTGTTGCTTTAGCATCAGCTAAGATTTCTGCCTGCGCTTTTTCTTCAGCTTTTTGTTTACCTTTTAATTCACCAATTGTTTGAGTAGTTGCTTCTTTAGCTAGATTTTTTTTCAATAGGAAGTTTTGAGCATAACCAGTTGGTACTTCTTTAACCTCGCCTTTTTTTCCTTTTCCTTTAACATCTTGTAAAAAAATTACACGCATTTATTCTACCTCACTTGTTTCTTTCATTGTATTTTCGATTGTTTCAATTAACATTTCTTTTACATCAAGTAAACTATCATTGTCAATTTGACATGCAGCTAAATTAAAGTGTCCACCACCGCCAAGTTTTTCCATAATACGTTGAACATTGATTTTACTTCTACTTCTTGCTGAAATAATCACTTTATTTTGTTTTGTTTTGACAATAGCAAAGCTAGCTTCCACTCCTGCCATCAATAACATGGTATCTGCAGCTTTACTAGCAATGACATTTGTGTAAAGCGAATTGTCAAGTCCAGTTGCTACCATGATAGTATCATGTAGACGATTTGCTCGCAAAATAATTTCATTAATTTGACGATACTCATCAAAGTCTGTAGCTGAAATTTGTTGAATTTCAACACTGTCACTACCTTTATTGCGCAAATAACTTGCCACATCAAAGGTACGACTAGTAACCCGAGTTGAGAAATTTTTTGTATCTAACATGATACCAGCCATCAAGATACTTGCTTGAATTTTACTCAAACGTTTCTTAGAATTTTGGAACTGAATTAATTCTGTTACTAACTCGGCAGCGCTACTTGCTCCACTTTCAATAAAAGTTAAGATAGCATTTTCTGGGAAATCATCATCACGTCTGTGATGGTCGACGATTATAACATCCTTAAACATTTTGTAAAACTCTTCTGATAATGTTAAAGAAATTTTTGAGTGATCAACTAAAACTAAAATCGATTTAGAAGTTACTAATCTCATTGCATGATGAACACTAATTAAACGAGTTTTCCCATCTGCTTGTAATCGCTCAATGGCACGTTCAATATCTGGTCCTAGTTCATCTGGGTCATAGACAACATAAGAATTTTCAATAATATTTGAAGCAAAGAACTGCATACCAACAGCTGATCCTAAAGCATCCATATCTAACTTCTTATGTCCCATAATAAAGATATTATCAACAACTTTTATTCTATCTGAAATAGCGGTCATCATGGCACGTGTTCTTGTCCGTGATCGTTTTACTGTTGATACCGAACCTCCACCGAAGTATACGGGATTTTTATTCTCATCGTTTTCACGAATTACAACTTGGTCACCACCTCGTACTAAAGCAATATTAAGGTTTTCAAGAGCAACTTGTCCAATTTCATTATGATTTTTTAAACCATATGAAATCCCCATACTTAAAGTTAAGCGCAATTGTTTTTCTTGAGCTTGAGTTCTGAATCCTTCTAAAAAGGCAAACTTATCATCCATCAAATCTTTTAGAGTGTGAAAATCGGTAAAGAAATAATAACGATCCATATTAACTCGTCTATAGAAGATATGCTTAGATTCCATGAAATCAGCAATGAAATTGGCTACAAAACTATTAATAGCTGATACATCTGCGTCTGTTAAATTATCTGTAATGTCATCATAATTATCAATTGAGATAATCCCAACCACTGGTCGCAACATGCTTGAATCAACAGTTTGACGATTGCCTACGTAAACATCAAAAAAGTAAAATATTCCATTGGCTTCATCAATATAAGAAGAATAACGATTCCCCGATATTTCGAAAGTTTGTGAAATGTTACCTTCAAGCTTTTCATCAATTATCTTTTCAATAATATGATTATCGAAATTGCCATTTTCATCTGTAAATATTAATTCCGAATAAGGATTATACCAAAGGATTGCTTTAGTTTCTTGGTCGTATTGAATAACCCCAACAGGCATTTTATCTAACAAAGTTTTAAGATTATTTTCTGTTTGTTCATTCAAAATTTCTATGTGATCAAAATCTGACAATTCATAAACTTGTTTTTGATACCAAAGTAAGGCAACAATAAATAAGAGTACCAGAAAAATAGCTACTAAAATTAGTACCTTTGATTCCATTATTCTTACACAAAGGGCGAGTAAGCCAAATAATATTAATCCCATCATAATTAAATGAATGGTTTCAAAACGAAATCTTTTCATCTTTTAACCTCTTAAGCAATTATTATACCACAAAACAGCCCTGAAAAACAGAGCTGCATTGTCCTATTGAGGTTACATTTTCATGACCTTTTAGATTTTTCTTCTAGCTTTGCCATTTCCCTCAATGTAGACCATTAAGATTGAAATATCAGCTGGATTGACACCAGAAATTCGACTGGCTTGACCAATTGTTTCTGGATTAATTTTTTTGAATTTTTGACGAGCTTCTGTTGCAATTGAATCAATAGCATCCCAATCAATATTTTTAGGAATTCGTTTTTCTTCCATGCGTTTCATCTTAGCAACTTGATCCAAGGCCTTATTGATATATCCCTCGTATTTAATTTCCGTTTCTAACATATCAATGATTTTTGGATTTAAATTTTCTGCAGCAGGGCCGACGAAAGAAACAGCTGTTTGATATGAAATTTCAGGCCTTCTCATGAACTCTTTAGCCGTCATTGCATCAGTCAAAGGTTTAAACCCTAAAGCCTGAACTTTTTCGTTTGTTTCCTTGATAGGTTTCAGCTTAATACTATCTAAACGTTTTAATTCATTTTCAAATTGATTTTTTTTAATTTGGAAATTATCCCAACGAATATCATCAACTAAACCGATTTCGCGTCCAATCTCTGTTAAACGCATATCTGCATTATCGTGACGTAAAATTAAACGATACTCTGCTCTCGAAGTTAACAAGCGATAAGGCTCTAATGTCCCTTTAGTCACTAAATCATCAATCATCACACCGATATAGGCGTCACTTCTCTTCAAAATTAGCTCTGGTTTTCCTTGTACTTTTAAGGCTGCATTAATCCCAGCGACTATTCCTTGTCCAGCAGCTTCTTCATAACCAGAAGTTCCGTTTGTTTGACCTGCGGTAAATAACCCTGAGATAAGCTTAGTCTCAAGTGTTGCCCTTAATTGATGTGGTAAAACAATATCATATTCGATGGCATAGCCTGTCCGCATCATTTCTGCATTTTCCAAGCCTTTGATTGAATGAATTAAATCCTTCTGAACATCCTCTGGTAAACTCGTTGACAAACCTTGAACATAAACTTCTTCAGTATCTCTACCTTCGGGTTCTAGGAATAATTGATGTCTTTCTTTATCAGCAAAGCGCACAATTTTATCCTCAATCGATGGACAATATCTTGGTCCAACGCCTTTGACAATACCTGAAAACATTGGTGCCCTGTAGAGATTTTTATTGATAATATCATGACTGGTACTGTTTGTATATGTCAACCAACATGGAATTTGATCCTGTAAATAATCTTCATCTTTACTTAGGAAAGAAAAATGGTTTGGAGCTTGATCACCGGGTTGAATTTCTGTTTGATCATAATCAATCGAAGAAGCTTTAACACGAGGTGGTGTTCCAGTTTTAAAACGACCAATTTCAAGTCCTAATTTTTTTAAATTATCTGCTAAGGTAACGGAAGCTAAACTGTTATTTGGTCCAGATGAATATTTTAATTCACCTAGAATGATTTCTCCGCGAAGAGCTGTACCAGTTGTAACAACTACAGACTTAGCAGAAAATTTTTGTTTTGTGGCAGTTAAAACACCTAAAACTTGACCATCCTCGACAAGAATATCATCAATAATAGCTTGACGGAGTGTTAAATTTTCTTGTTTTTCTACAGTATGTTTCATCTCACGAGAATACAAGTTCTTATCTGCTTGAGCTCTTAAGGCACGAACAGCTGGTCCTTTACCTGTATTCAACATTTTCATCTGGATGTATGTTTTATCAATGTTTTTGGCCATTTCTCCGCCTAAAGCATCAATTTCCCTTACCACTATCCCCTTAGCTGATCCACCAATTGATGGATTACAAGGCATAAATGCTAACATATCCAAACTAATTGTCGCAAGTAATGTGTTACACCCCATACGACTAGCCGCCAAAGCTGCTTCAACACCAGCATGACCGGCCCCAATGACAATTACATCATAGACCTCAGTAAATTCATGTTTCATCTTATATTTCCCTTTTCCTACTTAATTTCTTTATTAATTAGATGCTTAAACTGTCTATCCCAAATAGGAAGCTCCTGCTTCAAAAACTCGGGAAATAAATTAATATTCTTTCATGCATCAAAAGTTATCCATTTACATTGTCGTACTTCACCTGATTCATTCATTTGTAATGAGGGTTCTTCAGTAGTATTTACAATATAATGAAATTCAATATTATGCCATTTTTGCCAATTTATACTAAAATGTTTTCCACAATGAATGCTAACTGCAGATTAAAGACATCGATTCCAATTTCTTCCCTTGTTTCACGTGAAACAGTCTCAATAGATGTTTCACCAAATAGCAAAGCCCCGCCAATAGTATAGAAATTTTCGTCTTGCACAACTAAAACTATTTCTCAATCCCTAACGAGTAATACAGAACTTCTAACTTCCATTGCATAATTAGAATTCACAGTCAGAAAATCTGGTGTCATATTAATCCCCTAAGATAGAAAAAAGTCAAAACCCGAGGAAAGTGTATGTCAAAAAGACCTACAATCTCCATGAGCTTTGACCATCATGATATTGTTAAATTAATTCTATCAAAAATATTATACTTGTCAATATCAATTGTACTGACTCGTGTCAACTATAGTAAAGATGATGTAAACATAATTGACAACATCTTTACAGAATCAGCCTATTAAGGCCATATATTCAATGAGATGTCAATTAAATATATTGACAAGGTTGACCGTTTTTGAAAGCCATATCGATAATTCCCCCACCAAGACATTCTTGTCCATCATAGAAGACTACAGCTTGACCAGGAGTAATTGCTCTTTGTTCCTCGTCAAAAATTACTTCTGCTTTATCACCTTTTACATGTACTGTAACTTTCGAATCTGGTTGACGATAGCGGAACTTAGCTGTACATTCCATTGTAAATTCTTCTGGCATTTCCTTTGTAAAATGAATAGTTGATGCATCAAGGCTTGTTGACATTAATGATTCATGATTAAATCCTTGACCAACATATAGAATGTTTTGTGATAAATCTTTACCAACTACAAACCAAGGTTGGTTATCTCCACCATGTTGACCACCAATACCAAGTCCACCACGTTGGCCAATTGTATAGTACATTAAACCTGCATGTTCACCCATATCACGCCCATCAACTGTTAACATGCGTCCTTTTTGAGCCGGTAAATATTGACTTAGAAATTGTTTAAAGTTTTTTTCACCAATAAAACATATTCCTGTAGAATCTTTTTTCTTTGCTGTTGCCAAGCCTGCTTTTTCAGCAATCGCTCTCACTTCAGGCTTTTGCAAATGTCCGAGCGGAAAAAGTGTTTTTTGTAATTGCTTTTGAGATAATTGACTTAAAAAGTAAGTTTGGTCCTTACCATTATCAACTCCACGTAACATATGGACTGTGCCATATTGATCACGTTCAATCTGAGCATAGTGTCCTGTTGCTACATAATCTGCTCCTAAAGTCATAGCATAATCTAGAAAGGCTTTAAACTTAATTTCTTTATTACACATGACATCTGGGTTTGGGGTGCGTCCTGCCTTGTATTCAGCAAGAAAGTACTCAAAAACACGATCCCAATATTCTTTTTCAAAGTTTACAGAATAGTAAGGAATTCCAATTTGATCAGCTACAGCTGCTACATCCTTGTAGTCCTCAGTTGCAGTACATACACCAAGTTCATCGGTATCATCCCAGTTTTTCATGAAAACACCGATGACATCATAACCTTGCTCTTTTAAAAGCAACGCTGTTACGGAGGAGTCAACTCCTCCACTCATTCCAACCACAACGCGTGTGTTTGAATTGTCCATAATTAATTTCTCCCATCTTTTCGTTAAACGTACAATTTGAAGGTCGTCGTTTTATCAAAAGTCGATTTGAAGGTCGATTTTGAAATGCATTTTTAATGCTCACCTATTATAACAATTTCTCTATAAATTGCCAATAAATTCAATGTGACGATAATTTTTTATCATTGCAATAATTTTTTATCTTTTTTTACTGACATTTGACATTTTTCTGTTATAATAAACTTATATTATAAAAATTGGAGTTGCATATGAAAACACAAAAATTTCAATCTGTGTTCGATATTATCGGACCTGTGATGATTGGTCCATCTAGTAGTCATACGGCAGGAGCTGTTAGAATTGGAAGAGTGGTCCATTCCATTTTTGGGATAATCCCTGATGAAGTGACTTTCCATCTCTATAATTCATTTGCAAAAACTTATCAAGGTCACGGGACAGATAAGGCTCTTGTTGCAGGAATTATGGGCATGGATACAGATAATCCAGATATTAAAAATTCTCTTGAAATTGCTCATCAAAAAGGAATTAAAATCTATTGGGATATTTTGAAAGACAGTAACGCTCCACATCCTAATACTGTAAAAATTTCTGTAAAGAAAGATGACAAAGAGATGAGTATCACTGGTATTTCTATTGGTGGTGGAAATATTCAAGTTACTGAACTTAATGGTTTCTCAGTTTCGCTATCAATGAATACACCAACAATTATTATCGTCCATCAAGATATTCCGGGTATGATTGCACATGTAACTGATATTCTTTCAGACTTTGATATTAATATTGCGCAAATGAATGTAACACGTGAAGCTGCTGGTGAAAAAGCAATCATGATTATTGAAGTTGATTCACGCGACTGTCAAGCAGCAATTCAACTTATTGAAAAAATTCCACATTTACACAATGTCAACTTCTTTGACTAGAAAGAGAATTTATGTTTTATACTATAGAAGAGTTAGTACAACAAGCTGAAGAACAACACTATGGAAATGTAGCAGAATTAATGATTGCTACTGAAATTGAAATGACTGGCCGTTCGCGTGAAGATATTGTTAGTATCATGGAACGTAATTTACAGGTCATGAGAGAGTCAGTTGTCAATGGATTGACGCCATCAAAATCTATTAGTGGATTGACCGGTGGGGATGCACTCAGAATGGATAACTATATTCAAGCGGGGAAAACTATTGGTGATACAACAATCTTAACTGCTGTTCGAAATGCTATGGCTGTAAACGAGCTTAATGCTAAAATGGGATTAGTTTGTGCAACACCAACCGCAGGAAGTGCTGGCTGCTTACCTGCTGTATTGGCGACAGCCATAGATAAATTAAATCTCAATAAAGAGCAACAACTAAATTTCCTATTTACTGCTGGTGCATTCGGTCTGGTTATTGGTAATAATGCCTCCATTTCAGGAGCTGAGGGGGGTTGTCAAGCAGAAGTAGGTTCAGCCTCAGCAATGAGTGCGGCTGCACTAGTTAAAGCTGCTGGTGGAACAGCCTATCAAGCTAGTCAAGCTATTGCTTTTGTTATCAAAAATATGTTAGGATTAATATGTGATCCTGTTGCAGGTCTAGTCGAAGTACCATGTGTAAAACGGAATGCTCTTGGCGCAAGTTTTGCTATTGTAGCTGCAGACATGGCTCTGGCTGGCATTGAGTCTCAAATTCCAGTTGATGAAGTTGTAGATGCAATGTATCAAGTTGGCTCTGCTTTACCTACTGCTTTTAAAGAAACAGCAGAAGGTGGCTTAGCTGCAACACCAACAGGTCAAAAGTATATGAAACAAATTTTTGGAGAATAAACTCCAAACATTTTTGGAGGAAAGATGACAGCTATATTATTTGATCTAGACGGAACATTGGTAGATTCAAGTCAAGGAATTGTAAATGCCTTTACACATACTTTTACAACCTTAAATATCACACCACCAGACATTACTACACTGTCAACCTATATCGGTCCACCATTAGAAACAACATTTTTAGACTATTTTCAAGAAGCTAGTGAAGTAGAAGAAGCTATTAATCATTTTAGAGCTTATTATAAAACGAATGGTGTTTATCAAGTTCACCTTTACAAGGGTATCAAAGATTTATTAAATGAACTGATTAATTTAAATTATGATTTGTATGTTACAACTAGTAAACACCAACCCATGGCAGAAGTTATGTTAAAAGAATTAGACATCTATTCTTCTTTTAAAGTAGTTTATGGTTCTGAGAAAAACCGTTTCCTAAAAGTAGATGTTATCAAGGCCTGTTTAAAAGAAAATAATATTTCCTTAGATCAAGCTATCATTATCGGAGATACAAAGTTTGATATGATAGGTGGTAAAGGTGCGGGTATAGATACTCTAGGTGTTACTTGGGGTTTTGGTAGCAAAGAAGACTTACTATTAAATGGTGCTAACTTAATTGCTGATACACCAAAAGAAATAATTAAGCTATTATCAAAATAAAGACAAAAAAGAAAAGAGCTAATAAAAGCTCTTTTCTTTTTTGATTAATAACCCCAAGCAGACATCCCTTGGGTATTGTATGCTTTAATTGCTGAATTAACTTGATCTTGTACTGTTGCTGTCGAACCCCAACCCGGCATTGTTTGGAATAGTCCTGATGCACCAGATGCATTTGCTACATTTGGATTACCATTAGATTCACGTGCAATGATTGTTTCCCATGTTGCTTGTGGGACACCAGTTGCTGCTGCCATTTGAGCTGCTGCTTGACTTCCAACAACACCAGCTGTGTTACCGTTTGATGGGTAAGCTGGAGTAGAAGCGTATTGTTGTACTTGTGTAGCTTGAGCAGGAGCTACAGGTGCTTGAGCAACAGGTGCAGCTTGAACTTGTTCAGCTGGAACAGTTTCTTCAGTAGCTGGTGCTACCTCTGCTGGAGTTGCAGCAGTGGCTTCAATTGAAGAAGATTGTTCTGTTTGACTTGAACTTGCTTCAGGTTTCTTTTTTTCAGAAGAAGATGATGACTTTTCAACTTTTGATTTAGTAACTTTTTTCACGACTTTTGTTTCAGATTTTTTAGCAAATGATTCAGTATTTACATTTTTACTTGAAAATGTAAATACTAAAGCTAACAATCCAATTGCAAATGCTAGAACCCCAAAACTAACATAACTTTTTTTCAAATTTTTAATTCTATACATAAAAATACCTCATTTTCTCTAACTAACATATTAACCTAAGTATATTACCTAAATATATAAGTTATATTAAAAATGTTACAGAGATATTTTATTTTATAAGAAATTCTGAAATTATTAGTCTATATCTAGTTGATATCTGGATTTTTTAACAAAAATAACACTATACCTAGGATGAGAATTAATAATATTGCAATTGTATCCATTGTTTTCCACTTCAAAAGACGGAATTTAGTTCTGCCGTCACCACCTCGATAACCACGAGATTCCATTGCTATGGCTAAAGCGTCAGCTCTTTTAAAGCTTGATGCAAACAAAGGAATCAAAATTGGTATAATCGATTTTACTTTTTGCAGAAGATTCCCTTCCCCAAAATCAACCCCTCTAGCCTTTTGGGCGTTCATAATGCGAGTGGTATCATCCATTAAGGTTGGAACAAAACGTAAGCTAAGGGACAACATTAGTCCAATTTCATGTGCTGGAATTTTGAGAGGCTCAAATGGTTTCAAAAGAGACTCAACGGCGTCAGATAAACTGAGTGGAGTAGTAGTTAAAGTTAGTAGGGTTGAAAAGAAAATAATCAACACAAATCTCATGAAGATTAATAAGGCTTGGCTTAAACCAAAATCTGTTATCTTAATAATCCAAAATTGAGCCAATACATTTCCGGATTGAGTAAAAAACATTTGAAATAGTGTCGTAAATAGAATGATTCCAATCATTGGTTTCACACCATTTAAAAAAAATGAAAAGTTGATTTTTGAAAGGAAGACAATTGCTAATGTAAAAGTTAGCATAGTCAGATTTGTCACTAGATTATTAGCCCAAAAAATAATAATGATGTAAACAATCATAGCCAATAATTTGCTACGAGGATCTAATCGATGAATGATTGAATCCCCAGGAATATAGCGTCCAAGAATTAGTTTATCCATGATTAATTACCTCCCTTAACTCATTTAGAGTTATTGGTAGATAAGGTAAATCTAATCCTTTTTCAACCAAATTTTGAGCAAATTTTGTTACTTTTGGAACACCTAATTGTTTTTCTTCAAGTAATTTGACATCTTGAAAAATATTTTTGGGCAATCCACTTGTAATGATTTTACCAGACTCTAAAATATATACAAAGTCAGCAAAATTTGCCACATCATCCATTAAATGAGTAACTAAGACAATTGTCATTCCTGAATGATGAAGTTTTTTAAAGAGTGACATTAATTCACGTCTTCCTTTAGGGTCTAACCCTGCTGTTGGTTCATCTAAGACTAACACTTTAGGCTCCATGGCTAGGATACCAGCAATGGCAACTCGTCTCATTTGCCCCCCCGATAGTTCAAATGGATTTTTTTCAAATAATTCTTCTGAAATACCAACCATTGTTAGTTTTTCACGCGCGAGTTGTTCAGCTTCTTCTTTAGATACTCCAAAATTTTGAGGTCCAAACGCTACATCCTTCAGAACAGTTTCTTCAAAAAGTTGACTTTCTGGAAATTGAAATACTAAACCTACATGCTTTCTAACCATTTTGATATCTTTATTTTTGGATTGATGTGTAATTTCTTGACCATCTACAATTACTGTTCCTCTACTTGGAACTAATAAACCATTTAACAATTGCATTATTGTTGATTTTCCAGATCCAGTATGACCAATAAAAGCAGTATAAGAACCATCAGTTATCTCAAGGTTAACGTCAAAAAG